>Ga0335078_10002457_pt1 | contig 28085 bp, 25 predicted proteins | sample Lox_Sample_32_FD_206711 | JGI IMG/M metagenome (GOLD analysis project Ga0335078, IMG submission 206711) | Soil microbial communities from Loxahatchee National Wildlife Refuge, Florida, United States - Lox_Sample_3.2 | ecosystem: Environmental > Terrestrial > Soil > Wetlands | place: USA...
GGCCAGGGCATCGATGTCGGACTCCAGCGGCGCGTCGTAACGCTTGTGGTAAGTCGCGTGGTCGCCGACCACCGCCACCAGCGGGGTGCCGGCCCGCCGGGCGTTGTGCAGGTTCGCCAGGCCGTTCGCCAGGCCCGGGCCCAGGTGCAGCAGCGCGGCTGCCGGCCGGCCCGCCATCCGGCCGAAGCCGTCCGCCGCCCCGGTCGCGGTGCCCTCGAACAGGCACAGCACGCCCCGCATCCGCGGCACCGCGTCCAGCGCCGCCACGAAGTGCATCTCCGAGGTGCCGGGGTTGCTGAAGCACACGTCCACCTCGCACGCCGCCAGCGTGCGGATCAGCGCCTGCGCGCCGTTCATCGGCATTCCTCCCGTCGCTTCTGACGTCAGCCCAGGATCACCCCGGGGTTCAGCAGTCCCTCCGGGTCGAAGGCGTTCTTGATCCGCCGCATGAGGGACACCGCGACGGGATCGGCCAGGTCCAGGAAATAGCTCACCTTCGCGGTGCCGATGCCGTGCTCGCCGCTGACCGCGCCGCCGCTGGCCCGGGCGGCCGCGAGGATCTCCCGCATCAGCTGCCCGCGCGCGGCGGCGTCGGGCTCGAACAGTGCGAGATGGACATTGCCGTCGCCGGCGTGCCCGGTGCCTAGCACCAGCCGGCCGCGGCGGGTGGCGATCGTAGCGACCTCGCCCAGGAAGGCGGCCATCGCGGCCCGGGGCACCACCGCGTCGACGATGTCGTCGGCCCCGGCCTGCTTGGCGGTCCAGAAGGCTCTTTCCCGCGCCTGGATGAGACGGTGCGCGGCGGTCGCGGGCAGGACGTACACGTCCACCGCGCCGGCCTCGCTCAGCAGCGTGGCCAGTTCGGCCACGTCGGCGTCCAGCCGCCCGGAGTCCCGCCCCTCCTGCACCACGACCAGGTAGGCCAGCGCGGTCTCCCGGACCGAGGCGGGGATACCGAGGTCGATGTCCTCGCTCTGGGTGATCGCCGCCATCGTGAGCATGTCGACGTACTCCAGCATGAGCGGCTCCACGCCGCTGGCCACGATCCGCGGGACGGCGGCGGTGACCTCTTCCAGCGAGCCGAACGGGGCGAGCAGCGTCGCCTGGCAGGGCAGCCGCGGGTAGAGCCGGAGGGTGGCCTCGGTGACCAGGGCCAGCGTGCCCTCGGAGCCGATGATCAGCTGGGTGAGGTCGTAGCCGGAACTGACCTTGACGTACTTGCCGCCGGTGCGGATCACCTCACCGGATGGCAGCACCGCCTCGAGCCCCAGCACGTGACGGCGGGTGACACCGTACTTGACGGCCCGCATCCCGCCCGCGTTGGTGGCGATGGTGCCGCCCAGGCTGGCGCTCATCTCCCCGGGGAACACCGGGTAGACCAGGTGGCGGGTGGCGGCGGCGTCGTCCAGCGCAGCCAGGGTGACGCCGGGCTGGACGACCGCGACATTGTTCGCGGTATCGATCTCCAGGACCTGGTTCATCCGCTCGAACGAGATCACCAGGCCGCCCGGGCTGGGCTTCGCGGCGCCGGCCAGCCCGGTCCCGCCGCCGCGTGCGGTCACGGCCAGCCGGTGCTGGCCCGCGATCCGCAGCACCGCCGCCACCTCGGCCGTGCCGCCCGGCCTGACCACGAACGCCGGCTCGCCCGGCACGACACCGAGGGCCTCATCGTGACCGTAGTCGGCCAGGGCCGCCGTCGCGGTCAGGACATGCTCCGGCCCCACGGCACCGCTCAGCAGCGATCCGACGTCGCTCACGAGATCCTCCCAAACGCACCCGCCGGACACCGGGCTCAGCCAGCGCACCTGCCGCCGCCAGGCCAGCGCGGACTATGGTCGCCTCGGAGCTTACAAGGAACCGGTCAGCCGGGCTCGCGGTCTGGCTGGTTGCGCGGAATTCCTGGAGCAGGCCGAGTGCGGCAGCCTGCCCGGCGCCACCGCGCGTACTGAGTCCTCGGCGGTGTGCCCGCTTTCCTGGTAGCGCATCGACCCGGAAGGGCTCATCGCGAGTCTGCGGAGCCAGGAACACCAGCGGCGGGCTCGTGCCTGGTCTGCTCGCCGATCAGGGGCGAGGAGATCACGAAGTCAGCGGTGGCCCGGTTGCAGGCGACCGGGATGTTCCACAGCACCGCGACCCGCAGCAGCGCCTTGACGTCAGGATCGTGCGGGTGCGGCTCGAGCGGGTCCCAGAAGAAGATCAGCAGGTCGATCTCGCCGTCGGCGATGCGCCCTCCGATCTGCTGATCCCCGCCGAACGGGCCGCTGCGCAGGACGGTCACCGGAAGCTGCAGCCTCTCCTGCAGGAGGCGGCCGGTGGTCGCGGTCGCGACCAGCTCATGGCCGGCCAGCAGGGCGCGGTTATAGTCGGCCCATTGCAGCATGTCTGCCTGTCCCTTCGCCGGAATATCGGGGGTACCGGTGTCTTATGCGAAGTCCGCGTTATGCAAGAACCCGCTGCGGTTGCTGCCCGTGCTACCTGCACCGGCCGCTCGCACAGGCCCGGAAGGCCTGCACTCGCAGCCGGTTTTGCATAACGCTCCGGCGGTGCCGGTCAGCTTGCCGCGGCCGCCCGTGCGGCGGCGCGTGCGGCGGCTGGGGTGGCCGCCGTGAGCGCGGCCGCCGCGGCGGCCGCGCACTCGGCCAGGGTCCGCTCGGCGAGGGCGGCGCGGACTTCGGCCAGGGCGGGGGGTGCCATCGACAGGCTGGTCACGCCGAGGCCGGTCAGCACGATGGCGAGCAGCGGGTCGCTGGCCGCTTCGCCGCAGATGCTGACCGGCTTTCCCGCCGTCCGTCCCGCGGTCGCAGTCATCGCGATGAGCTGCAGCAGCGCGGGCTGCCATGGGTCCAGCAGCGGGGCGAGCGGGCCGGCCTGCCGGTCGGCGGCAAAGGTGTACTGGCTCAGGTCATTGGTTCCGATGGACACGAAATCGACCTGTTCGATGATGCGCGCCGCGCCCAGCGCGGCCGCCGGGACCTCGATCATCACGCCCGCAATCGGCAGGCCGTGACCGCGGACCCGGTCGGCGAACGCGGCCGCCTCCGCCGGGACGGACACCATAGGGGCCATGACCCACACGTCGGCGCCTGTGTCCTTGGCCGCGTGCGCCAGCGCCTCGAGCTGGGTGTCGAGCAGGGCTGGGAGGAGGCCGTCCAGGCGCAAGCCGCGGATGCCGAGCGCCGGGTTGGGCTCGGCCTCCTGCGACGCGAACGCCAGCGGCTTGTCCGCCCCGGCGTCCAGCGTGCGCACGACGACCTTGCGGCCGCCCATCCCGGCGAGGATCTCGGCGTAGGTGGCCCGCTGCTCCTCGCCGGACGGCTCATCATGGCGGTCGAGGAAGAGGAACTCGGTGCGCAGCAGCCCGATGCCCTCGGCCTCCGCCGCGATCGCCGCTGGCACGTCGGCGGGGCCGCCCACGTTGGCCAGCAGCTTCACCGGATGACCGTCCCTGGTCCGGCCGGGGCCGTGAGCGGAAGCCAGGCGCGCCGCGCGCTCGGCGCTGCGGCGGGCGGCCCGCTCGAGCTGCTCGGGTGTGGGCTCGACGACCACGGTGCCGGCGGATCCGTCGACGGCGAGCACCGTCCCGTCGGCGACCGACAGGATTCCGGGACAGGAGACCACGGCCGGGATCCCGAGGGTCTTGGCCAGGATCGCGGTGTGACTGGTGGGGCCGCCGCGTTCGGTGACGATCGCCAGGACGGCGGCCGGGTCGAGCGTCGCCGTGTCAGCGGGCGCGAGATCGGCGGCCAGGAGCACGAACGGGTAGCCCGGTGCCGGGACTCCTGGCATCGGCTCGCCGAGGAGCAGCGCGACCGCGCGATCGGTGATGTCGTCAAGGTCGGCGGCGCGTTCGGCGAGGTAGCCGCCGGCCGATGTCAGCATCGCCCGGTAGGAAGCGAGCGCCTCGCTGACCGCCCACGCGGCGGGCCGGCCGGCTCCGGTGCGGCCGCGCACCTGGCTGGCGAGCGCGGGGTCGCAGGCCATCATCGCCTCGGCCGTGAGGATGTCAGCGGCCTCACCGCTGGCGGCTGCGCTGCGGCTGCGCAGGAATTCGCCTACCGCCTCCAGTGCGGCGACGGCGCGGTCCGCTTCGGCGCCGGTGTCGGCGATGGCGGGCTCGACGTCGGGCAGCTTCGGCGGGGTGCCCAGCCGTACGGCCGGCCCGGCCGCCGATCCGGCGCTCACGCCGAGCCCATGCAGCTCTTTGCTCATGACGATGCTCCTTGTGCGTCATGGTCGGCGGCGACGATGGCGGCCAGGTCGTCGAGGACGGCATCGGCGTCGGCTCCCTCGGCGGACAGCACGACGGTGTCGCCGCCGCGGGCGTCCAGGCCGATGACGGACAGGATGGAGCGCGCGTCCACCGGCTCGCCGCCCTGCTTGGCGATGAAGACCGGGACCGGCGCCTTGGCAGCGGCCTGCACGAACAGGGAGGCGGGACGGGCGTGCAGCCCGACGGAGGATCCGACGATCACCTGACGCTGGGTCATCATGCACCTACCGCGACGCGAGTGGTGTCCGGGACGCTGACCGTGCTGGCCGCCGGCGCGGTGTGCCGCAGCGACTTGAGCGCGATCAAGCAGAGGGCGCTGACGGCGATGCCTGCCGCGATGGCGGCGAGCCACAGCACGGGCCTGCCGACCAGGCCGATGACCCAGATGCCGCCGTGCGGGGCCAGCGACGTCGCGCCGAATACCATCGACAGCGCACCGGTCGCGGCGCTGCCCGCCATCAGGGACGGGATGACCCGCAGCGGGTCTCCGGCCGCGAACGGGATCGCGCCCTCGGTGATGAACGACAGGCCGAGCAGCCAGGCGGCCTCGCCCGCGGTGCGCTCGGCGGGGGTGAACAGCCCCTTGCGGACGACGGTCGCGAGCGCGCAGGCGATCGGCGGCGTCATCCCCGCCGCCATCACGGCGGCCATGATCTTGGTGTCACCGCTGGCCAGGCTGGCCAGGGCAAAGGTGTAGGCGACCTTGTTGACCGGGCCGCCCAGGTCAAAGGCCATCATCGCCCCGAGGATCAGGCCGAGCACGGCCGCGTTGGTACCGGACAGGCCGTGCAGCCAGTTCGTCAGGGCGGCGGTGGCCGCGGCGACCGGGCGCCCGACGGCCACGACCATGATCACGCCGGTGACGGCCGTCGAGATCAGCGGTATCACGACGACAGGCATGATGCCGGCGAAGGCGCGCGGGACCTTGGGCCGCTTCAGTGCCATCACCACGGCGCCGGCCAGCAGGCCGCCGATCAGCCCGCCGAGGAAACCCGCGCCGGTCGCGGTGGCGATCAGGCCGGCTATGAACCCGGGGACCAGCCCCATCCGGTCGGCCATCGCGAACGCGATGAATCCGGCCAGCACCGGCACCAGCATGAAGAACGCCACCTTGCCGATGAGGAACAGCAGCCCGGCGATGCCGGCCGCGTGCAGCACCGGGGCGACGGTGAAGCTTTCGATGCCGGTGACGGCGGCCGGGTAGGTGTGCCCGTGGAAGGTGCCGCCGAAGACCTTGGTCGCGACTTGCGGGCCGCCCATGATGAACGAGATCGCGATCAGGATGCCGCCCGCGGCGACGAACGGGATCATGTAGCTGACCCCGGTCATCAGCCATTGCCTCAGCCGGGTGCCGAAGCCCGCGTCCTGGTCGACCTTGGTCGTCAGGCCCGCGGACCCCGAGCCGGCCGCACCGCCGGAGACGGGACTGGCAGTGGCTGCCATCGCCGGGGAGGTTCCGGCCCGGCCGGCTTCGGCGGCCTGGACGGCTTCGGCGATCAGTGCCGGGCCGTCGTTGATGGCGCGCTTGACCGGCGCGGTGACCAGCGGCTTGCCGGCGAAGCGCTCCCTGTTGCGCACCTCCACGTCGGCGGCGAAGATGACCGCGTCGGCGGCGGCGATGACGTCGGCGGGGATCGGGTCCGCGCCGGCGGCGCCCTGGGTCTCCACCGTGATGGAGTGGCCCGCGGCCGTGGCGGCCTGCTCGATCGCCTCGGCGGCCATGTACGTGTGTGCGATGCCGGTGGGGCAGGAGGTCACGGCGACGAGTTTCATGACCCTAGTACCTCTTTCGTGACGATATCCACGACGGTCTGCTCGTCGGGGGCGGTGGCGAGGGCCTCGCGGAACGAGGCATGGACAAGGCGGCGGGCGAGCGCCGCGAGGATGGTCATGTGCTGCGAGCCGCCGCCCTCCGGCGCGGCGATCAGGAAGATGAGGTGCGCGGGGCCGTCGGCGGCGCCGAAGTCCACGCCCGCCTTGCTACGCGCGAAGGCCAGGGTCGGCTCGGTGACGAAGGCCGAGCGGGCGTGCGGGATGCCGATACCGCCCTCGATCCCGGTCGGCATCTGCTGTTCGCGCGCCGCGACGTCGGTAAGGAAGCCGTCAAGGTCGGTAACCCTGCCACCAGCGGCGAGCCGCTCGGCGAGCTGCCGGGTTGCGGTTTGCCGGTCGGGTGCTTCGAGACCGAGGTCCACGAGATCGGGCGTGATGATCGAGTTGGTCATGGGGGCTCCTTAAAGGCGGCGGGCGGCGAGCGTGCCGCCGGCCAGGTCGGTCAGGTCGGTAATGCAGATGCCGGCGTGGCTGATGTCGCCCGGCCCGGGCATGCGGGATCCGGGCAGTGCGGCCGCCGCGCTTCCCCACGCGACCGCTTCGGCCAGCGCGCGGGGACCGTCGGCGCCGGCCGCCAGGTAGCCGGCCAGCAGCGCGTCGCCGGCGCCGACCGTGCTGCGCGGCTCGAGCGCCGCCGCGGTGGCGTGCCAGGCGGCGTCCTGCCGGACCAGTACGGCTCCGGCCGGCCCGAGGCTGGTGAGCACGGTGCGCACGCCGGCCGCGGTCAGGGTCCGCGCGGCGTCAACGACGTCGGCGATAGTGCCGACGGCGCGGCCGGCGAGCTCCGCGAGCTCCTCCCGGTTGGGCTTGATCAGGTCGGGGCGCGCGGCGATCGCTGCGGCCAGCGGTGGCCCGGAGCTGTCGACCGCCACCCGGGGCCCGGTGCCGTGCAGCTGCCCGATGAGCGTGGCGTACCAGTCGGCCGGGGCGCCGGGGGACAGGCTGCCCGAGAGCACGACCCAGTCCGCCTGCGCCGCGGCGCCGGCCAGGGTGGCCGCCAGAGCGCCGAGTTCGTCCTGGGTGAGGCCGGGCCCGGGCTCGTTCAGCTTGGTGGTGGTGCCATCGGCCTCGACGACGGTGACGTTGGCCCGGATCGACCCGGCGATGCGGACGGTGAGCAGGTCCAGGCCCGCGCCGGCCAGCAGGGCCTCGAGCTGGGCACCCTCGGCACCGCCGCTGGGCAGGACTGCCGTCGTCTCGCAGCCGTGCGCGGCCAGCGCCCGGGCCACGTTGACGCCCTTGCCGCCCGCGTCCACCCGGCTGGCACGGGCGCGGATGACGGTGCCTGGCCGCAGCGTGTCGACCTCGATCGTCCGGTCGACGCTCGGGTTGGCCGTCAGGGTGACGATCATGCCCGCACCACCCGCAGGCCAGCCGTTTCCAGCTCCGCGACCAGGTCGTCATCGGCGCCGGTGTCGGTTATGAGCGTGTCGATCTCACTCAGCTCGCCGAAGCGGGCGAAATAGTCGGCGCCGAGCTTGCTGTGGTCGGCCACGACTACCGGCCGCCGCGCCGCGCGGATCATGGCCCGCTTGGCCGCCGCCTCGGCCTGGTCCGGGGTGGTCAGGCCGTAGGCCGCGGAGATGCCGTTGGCGCCGAGGAACGCGACATCGACGCGGACGCTGGCCAGCGCGTCCCCGGCCCAGTCACCGACCGCGGCCAGCGTGCGGGACCGGACCCGGCCGCCGGTCACCAGCACTTGGAGGTTGGGCCGGACCGACAGGGTCAGGGCGATCGGCAGCGAGTTGGTGACCACGGTGAGCTCGCAGTCCAGCGGCAGCATTTCCGCGATCCGGGCGGTGGTGGTGCCGGAGTCGAGCAGTATCGCCCCCTCCATGGGAAGCTCGGCGATGGCCGCCTTGGCGATCCGGTCCTTTTCCTCCTGATACCGCTCGGCGCGCTGGCCGACCGCCGGCTCGAACCCCAGCCGCTCCACCGGGATGGCGCCGCCATGAACCCGGCGCAGCAGGCCCTGCCGCTCCAGGGAGGTCAGGTCCTTACGCACCGTTTCGGGCGTCACCCCGAGCTCTGCGGCCAGCGCCGCGACGTCGACCCGGCCCTGGGCCCGGGCCCGGGCGACGATCAGCTGAAGCCGCTCTTCCGCGTACATCCTTTGATCATCTCCGTTTCATGTGTGTTTCATACTTTTTACGCCCGAGTTGATCCGATGTCAAGAGCTAAGCGGGCGTAAAGCCAATAAAACAGGTGCAAACACAGCGATGTTACAGATATGCGGAAGCAAACGGAACATGTGCGCAGGTGCCACCGCGGCGACCAGTCGACGTGCCGCCGTCACCCGGTATCGGCGGCGTCCTGCTGATCATGCGCCGCCGCCGCGACCGCGAGTCCCGGTGATGCGCCGCCCGCGATTGTCAGATCTTGGTGCTAATGTCAAATGCATGTTCGATAACGATGTGCCGCTCTCGGTTGCCGCCCTTGCCGACGCCGCTGCCTCTCCCGCCCGCCCGGCCGGCGCCGGTGCCGCTGGAGCGGCTGGAGGCGCAGATCTGCGAGCTGGCCGGGCACCTGGCCGCGGCGACCTGCCGGTTCCTGGTGCTGCTGGCTGATTTCGATGCCCGCCGGGGCTGGGCGTCGTGGGAGATGCGCAGCTGCGCGGCGTGGCTGTCGTGGAAGTGCCAGATGTCGTCGGGGGCGGCCCGGGAGCATGTCCGGGTGGCCCGGGCGCTGCGGGACCTGCCGGTGATCCGCGGGGAGTTCGCGGCGGGGCGGCTGTCGTATGCCAAGATGCGGGCGCTGACCCGGATCGCCACGGCGGAGACCGAGGCGGGGCTGGCGGAGATCGCCGGGCCGATGACCGGGAACCAGCTGGAGCGGTTCGCCCGGGCGCACCGGCAGGCCAGCGGCGCTGATGATGCGGCGGCGCAGATCCGGCGGCGGCTGGCCTGGCGGTTCGAGGAGGACGGGTCGCTGGCCGGGACGTTCCGGCTGCCGCCGCTGGCCGGGGCGGTGCTGCTGAAGGCGCTGCGGGCCGCGGCCGCCGAGCTGGGCCACCCGGCCGGCGGCCCGGCCGGGGATCAGCCCGCGGACGGGGATCCGGGCGTCTCCGCGGAGACGCCGGCTGCGGGCCGGCCGGTGCTGCTGCGGTCCTCCAGCCTGGCCGATGCCCTGGTCCAGGTGGCCGAGGCGTTCCTGGCGGGCAAGGTGGCCGACGCCGATGACGCCGAGGTGTACCAGGTCATCGTGCACGCCGGCGCCGGCGTCCTGGCTCCAGCCCGGGCCGGTGCCCCGGACCCGGACCCGGCCAGCCCGGCAGCGGACCCGGCCGCCGGCCGCCCGGCCGGCGTCTCCGCGGAGACGCCGCCGCCCGTCCCGGGCATCCCCGCCCTGGCCCCGCCGGTGCCGGGGGATCCGGCGGACCCGGCCCGGTGCCACGTCGAGGACGGCCCGACGATCAGCGTGCCCGCCGCGCAGATGATCGCCTGCACCGCCACGCTGTCCTGGATGCGGCACGACCGGGCCGGGCAGGTGCTGGCCCTGGGCCGGCGCCGCCGCCGGCCCAATGCCGCGCAGCGCCGGGCCGCCCGGGAGCGGGACCGGTGCCGGTGCCGGTTCCCCGGCTGTGAGTCCCGCCGGGCCGACCTGCACCACATCGTGCACTGGATCCACGGCGGCCGCACCGACCTGGACAACCTCATCAGCGTGTGTCCCTGGCACCACAAGCTCATCCACGACCGCGGCTACCTGATCGCTATCCAGCCGGACGGCGGGTTCGCCTTCTACGCCCCCGATGGCACCGCCCTGCCCAACAGCCCGCCCCTGCCCCCGCCGGACGGCCCGATCGGCAGCGCCCACAGCGCGGAGATCACCCCCGAGACGATCATCCCGCCGTGGTACGGCGAGAAGCTGGACCTGGACCACGCCCTCTACATCTGCCTGGCCAACGCCAGGAACCAGCAGGACCGCCGCGACGGCCGCCGCCGGGAACAGGAGCCCGAGCCGTTCCGGCCCCGCCTGACGCCGATCGAGTTCAGCGAGGCCATGGAGCACATCCGCCAGCACTACGACCAGCACCCCGCCGCCCGGCCGGGCCAGCAGCCGATCCGATCCGGCGCCTAGCGCACCACCAGGCAGACGCCTCCCGGCCAGCCCATTTCTAGATCTTGGTGAAGTGGTGGAAGCACTCGTAGTAGGGGTCAGTGGAGTGGGCGAAGTGGGCGGCTTCTGACCGCTTCACCGACAGGTAGGCCGTGCTGCGCAGCGGCCCGAGCAGGTCCATCAGCATCTCGTCGGCGGCCAGCGCGTCCAGGGCCGCGTTGAGCGAGGCGGGCAGGCGGTGAGTGCCGCTGACGGCCCGCTCGCCGTCGGTGAGGGTGGCCGGGTCGACGTTCACCGCCTCGCCCGGGTCGAGCTTGCCGCGGATGCCGTCCAGGCCCGCATAGATGAACGCGCCCAGCGCGAGGTACGGGTTGGCGCTGGAGTCGGACGGCTTGAGCTCCAGGTTGACCGAACTGCCCGAGTCGCCGCGCAGCGGGGAGCAGATCCTGATCGCGGCTTCACGGTTGTCCATCCCGTAGCAGGTGTACGCGCTGGCCCACATCTGCGGTGCGAGCCGGCGGTAGCTGTTCACGCTGGCGCAGGTCAGCGCGACCAGGGCGGGCAGGTGGGCCAGCAGGCCGCCGATGAAGTGGTAGCCGACCTGGGACAAGCCGTTGCGGTCGGCGGGGTCGGCGAACGCGTTGTGGCCGCCAAGCGTGCCGTCCGGCAGCAGGTCGGTCAGCGAGGCGTGCAGGTGGGTGCCATTGCCGGCCTGGTCGGGGATCGGCTTGGGCGCCAGGCTGGCCCACAGTCCGCGCCGGAACGCGACGCCGCGGACCGTCTCCCGGTACAGCACGTGGTTGTCGGCGGCGCGCAGCGCGTCGGTGTGCCGGATGGAGAGCTCGTGCTGGCCGTGGCCGAGTTCGGGATAGTAGTGCTCGACCTCGAGGCCCTGTGCCTCCAGCGCCGCGGCGAGCTCCATGGCGAAGTCGTGCCCCTGATGGAAGCCGGTGGCGGAATAGCACAGGCTGTCGTCGATGGGGATGAGCCGGTCCGGGATGGTGGGCGCGGCGGGCGAGGATTCGCGGTGCCCGACGGTGAACTCGGGCTCGAACGCGGCCTGCATCGTGTAGCCCGCGCCGGCCAGTTCCACGATGGCCTGCTTGAGGAACGTCCGCGGGCATGCGTCCCACGGCGACCCGTCTGGCTTGACCAGGTCCGCGAGCATGGCGCCGGCCCCCGGCGCGTAGGGGAGCGCGACGAACGTACCGGGATCGGGCACGATCCGGACCTCGCCGACCGGGCCCATCCCGGCCACCGGCTGCAGCTGGTCCAGCATGGACATCGCCATCATCGCTACCGTGTGCCCGATGCCGCTCGCCATGCGTTCCCGGAGCCGCGCCGTGCCCGCGGCCTTGCCCCGGATGATCCCGCCGTGGTCGGCGTACAGGAAGCGGACCAGGCGAATGTCCTCCTGACTTGTCCGACCCAGTACCGTTTCGATCGCTCCGTCTGTCATGCACCAATGGGTAGCACGTTCCGGCCCGATCCGTACAGCAGACGCCAAGGTGGCCGACCCGAAGGCCGGCCGGGGGATAATCTGAGCATGAGCCCACGGCCGTCGCCTCGTGATTTGCGCGCCTCCGATGCTGACCGGGACCGCGTGCTGGCCTTGCTCGGCGAGGCGATGAGCGACGGCCGGCTCACCCCGGACGAGCACGCCGAACGAGTCCAGCGTGCCTTCTCGGCCCGGACCCTCGGCGAGCTCGCGGAGCTGACCGTGGATCTGGCCGTGCCGTCCGCGCAGCCGGTGCGGTTGGACGGCGGCCGGGTGATCACCGGAATCTTCGGCCCGGCCCGGCGGGACGGCCGCTGGGTGGTGCCGGAGACCCTTACCGTGACCGCCATGTTCGGCGAGGTCGAAGTCGACTTCAGGCAGGCGATACTGCAGACCAGCCGGGTGCAGCTCTCCGCGGCGGTGTTCGGCGGGCGGCTGCGCCTGATCGTGCCCGAAGGGGTGTCCGTGATCGTGAGCGGGCACATGGTCCTGGGCCGCAAGCGCGGGAGCACGCCGCCGCCGGCCGGGCCCGGCGCGCCGGTGATCGAGGTCAAGGCGCTGGTGCTCGGCGGCGAGCTGTCCGTCCGCACGCCGCCGAAGAGCCGCCGGTTCCGCCTGTTCAGCCGGAACTGACCCACCGGAACCGGCTCAGCAAGGGCGGCATGGTGGGGGGTGCCAGGGGGGTCATCCCCCCGTGGCCAGCACTGCGGGGGGTGCCAGGGGGGTCATCCCCCCGTGGCCAGCACTGCGGGGGGTGCCAGGGGGGTCATCCCCCCGTGGCCAGCACTGCTCAGCCGAAGTTGACGGCGGAATAGGCGCGGAGCTTCCAGAGCTGATGCTCGCTCTGGATCCTCCGGATGGTCCCCGACCGTGACCGCATTACCAGCGAATCCGTGGCGGCGCCGCCGGCCCGGTACCTGACACCGTCCATCAGCTCCCCGTCGGTGATCCCGGTAGCGGCGAAGAACACGTCGTCGGAGGCCACCAGGTCATCGGTGGTGAGCACGCGGTCCAGGTCGTGCCCGGCGTCCAGGGCGCGCCGCCGTTCGGCCTCGTCACGCGGCGCGAGCTGGCCCTGGATGACCCCGCCCAGGCACTTGAGCGCGCAGGCGGCGATGATCGCCTCGGGCGTCCCGCCGATGCCGAGCAGCAGGTCGATGCCGGTACCGTCGCGGGCCGCCATGATCGCGCCGGCCACGTCGCCGTCGGTGATCAGGTGGATCCTGGCGCCGCTCTCGCGGACCTGCGCGATCAGTTCCTCGTGCCGGGGCCGGTCCAGGATGACCACCGTGACGTCCTGCGGCGAGCACCCCTTGGCCTTGGCCACGGCGGCGACGTTGACGGCCGGGGGGGCGGTGATGTCCACCGCGTCGGCCGCGGCCGGGCCGGTGGCCAGCTTGGACATGTAGAACACGGCGGACGGGTCGTACATCGAGCCGCGATTCGCCACCGCCAGCACGGAGATCGCGTTCGACATGCCGTTGGCGCACAGCCGCGTGCCGTCGATCGGATCGACCGCCACGTCGCAGGCCGGGCCGGTGCCGTCGCCGACCTCCTCGCCGTTGAACAGCATCGGCGCGTCATCCTTCTCACCTTCGCCGATGACCACCACGCCGCGCATCGACACCGAGTTGATCAGCATCCGCATCGCGTTCACGGCGGCCTCGTCCGCGCCGTTCTTGTCGCCCCGGCCCACCCATCTGGCGGCGGCCATCGCGCCGGCCTCGGTCACCCGGGCCAGTTCGAGGGCCAGGTTACGGTCGGGGGCGTGGATGGCTGGCGCGTGGGCTTGCTGCTCCGCGGTCATGGCTGAAGATCCTTCCGCTGGCCGTCTGTTGATCCTATGCAGCTACGGCGGAGCCCTCCTTGTCCACCCCGGAGGCCGGGCTACCCTGAGCTGTTGTGAACAGGGTGCTGCGCGGGAGCCTTTCCGCGTTGGGCTGCCTGCTGGCCGCCGCGGTCGCCGTGGTGGCGATCCCGGCGCCGCACGCCGCCGAACCCGTCGCCGTCAGCTACCGGGGCGACCTGGCCAAGCTGGCCCGGCTGGCGCCCTACCCGGCGGTGGCCCCGGCAGGCCTGCCCGCCGTCTGGACCCCGGTCAGCTCCGGCCTGGCCGTGGGCGGCGCCAACGGCGCGGGCACGGTCACCTGGCAGCTGGGCTTCATGACCCCGGGCGGCTCGCTGGCCTCGCTCGAGGAGACCAACGCGAGCGCCGCGCAGTTCATCCGGCGGATGACCAACAACGGGACGGCGCTGGCGTCGGCTGGCCTGGCGCCCCCCCTCCTTAACGGGCAGGCCTGGAACCTGAGCGCGACTCCCGCCCGGGGACAGCGGTCGATGTACGTCACCAGCCCGGCGGGCTTCACCGTCGTGGTCACCGGCAACGCCACCTGGGCCGAACTGCGTGAGCTCGCCGCCTCACTGCGCCCGGTCGCGGCTGGCGGCTGAGTCGGCCTCACTGCGCGGCCCGGGAATGCTGAGGCTCGCCGGCGGGGACACCTCGTCCGGCGTGCGCGGCGCCCTGACCGGTTCGCTCGCGCCGGGCTCCCGGTCGTCGAAGGTCACCTCGATCTGCTGCTCGGGGCGCCGCTGGTTCTGCAGCGCCTGCAGCGCCATCACGTGCCGGTCGGCCTCGGTCAGCGGCGGCTGGACGATGGACCGCGGCCACAGCCGCCGGGCCAGCACCACGTTGATCTCGGCGCAGTACACGGTGACCTCCAGGGCGAGGTAGATCCAGGCCACCAACCCGAGCACGGTGGCGAACACGCCGTAGACCGAGTCGCTATGCAGGAAATGGTGGATCAGCCACGTGCCGAGGAGCTGCAGCAGCGTCCACAGGACGCCGCCCGTGGCGGCTCCGGGCAGCAGGCTGCGGGTCGGCACGCCCTTCGGGGTCAGCGCGCGGAACGCGCCAAGGTACATGCCGGCGCTGAAGGCGGCGATGACCACCTCGATCAGGAGCTTGAACCAGAATCCCCTGCCCTGCAGGTAGGTGGTGAGGCTGGACAACCCGGTGGAGACGATCACGCCGCCGCCGAGCAGGCAGAGGAAGAGCACCGCGCGTCCCAGCCGCTGGACGTAGCCCGGCCGGGCCGGGCCGGGCAGGTTCCACACTTGCGCCATGGTGAACAGGCCGGCTTGCGCCAGCCCGGTGACGCCCCAGAGCAAGAAGAGCAGGCCCACGATCAGCCCGATGACGCTGGCCCGGTGAAGCTGGCCCACCTGGCCGGTCAACGTGCTGCCGATCAGCGGGATCTGGTTGGCCACCGCGTTCTTCACGGCACTCTCCCGGAACGACCGGTCGGCCGAGGCGATGAGACCGAGGATCGTCACCAGGATCAGCAGCAACGGGAACAGTGACACGAAAGCGGAATACGCCAGGTTGGAAACCAGGACGCCGCCGTTGTCGTCCCCGAACTTCTTCACCACCCCGAAGACGAAGGCTGTCGGCGTGTGACGCTGCTGCGTGGCGTCCACCCGCCGGATCGTGCGCTCGACTGGGTTCATCGCGCCCACCTCGCTGTTGCCTGCTCTTACGCTGCCCGGCGAGAAGGTGAGCAAACTCACAGGCGGCCCGGGCGATGCAGGTCAGGGTCAGAAGGGCGCGTCGTCCTCGGACTCGGGCTGATCAGAGTCGTCGCGCCTGGCCATGGCGGCGGCCAGCCTGGCCCGCGCGCCGTCCAGCCACTCGCCGCACACCGCGGCCAGCCGTTCGCCGCGTTCCCACAGCTCCAGCGACTGCTCCAGGGTCAGGCCGCCCGCCTCGAGGCGCTTGACGACCGCGGCCAGCTTGTCCCTGGCCTGCTCGTAGGAGAGCGCCTCCCGGGGGGAGCCGTCCGCCTCCTTGGGGACCGCGTCCGCGCCGCTTTTCGTCACGAGGCCAACCCTATCCGTCAGCACCGTCATCACTGGCCCGCACGGTGAGCTGATCCGCCGCGAACCGGACGGTCAGCACCTCGCCCGGCTTCACCTCAGCCGCGCCGCGGACCACGCCGTCATTGCGGTGCTGCACGATCGCGTAGCCGCGGCGCAGCGTGGACGCCGGCGACAGGGCGAGCAGCCGGGCCCGGGTGTGGGCCACGTCGTCGCTGGCCCGGGCCAGGCTCCCGTCCAGCGACATCCTGGCCCGCTGCAGCAGCGCGTCCACGCGCTCGGCCTGGCGCTCGATCTCCCGCACCGGGTCGGCCAGCGCGGGCCGGGACCTGATCGCCTCCAGCCACGCCGTCTCCCGGTCGAGCCAGCCGGCCACGCACCGGCGGGCCCGGTCGCGCAGCTGGGTGATGAGCGCGAACTGCTCGGCGACGTCGGGCACCACCCGCTTGGCCGCGTCCGTCGGCGTGGAGGCGCGCAGGTCGGCCACGTAGTCGAGCAGCGGGGTGTCCTGCTCGTGACCGATCGCGCTCACCACCGGCGTCCGGCACGCCGCCACCGCCCGGATCAGCGCCTCGTCGGAGAACGGGAGCAGGTCCTCCAGGGAGCCGCCGCCGCGGGCGATCACGATCACGTCCACGTTCGGGTCCTCGTCGAGCCGCCGCAGCGCGTCGATGATCTCCGCGGCGGCGTACGGTCCCTGCACCGCCGTCTGCTCCACGCGAAACCGGACGGCCGGCCAGCGCCGCCCGGCGTTCTGCTGGACATCCCGCTGAGCCGCGGAATCACGTCCGCAAATCAACCCGATGACACCTGGCAGGAAGGGCAAGACCCGTTTCCGTTCGGGAGAAAAAAGCCCTTCCGAGGCCAGCTGGCGGCGCAGCCTTTCCAGCCGGGCGAGCAGCTCGCCGACGCCCACCGCCCGGATCTCCAGCGCGGCCAGGGCGAACGAGCCCCGGTTGGCGTTGAAGTCCGGCCGCGCCCAGATGACCACCCTGGCCCCGTCGGCGGGGGGCGGCTCGGCGGCGTCGAACACCTGCCGGGAGCAGATGACCCGCACCGACACGGCCGCGACCGGGTCGCGCAGGGTCAGGAACACCGTGCTGCCGCGCACGGCGAGCTCGGCGATCTGCCCTTCCACCCAGACCCGGCCGAGCCGGCCGATCCACCCGCCGACCAGCTGCAGCACCGTGCGGACGGGAACGGGTGAATCAGCCGACGTGTCGAGCGCCACTAAGCTTCGGTCTCCAGCTTGGCGATCCGGCGCTCGTACATGGCCAGCACGTCGGCGCGGGCCGCGTGTGCCCGCTCGTAGTCGGCAAGCTGCCGGACCTGCGCGATGTCGAGGTTGCGCAGCCGCGCGCGCAGCGACGCCACGGACAGCTCGTCGTAGTTCGGCAGCGGTGGCGCGGAATCCGCCGGCCTGGTCTCGGGCTCGGCCGCGGTGACGGGCTCGGCCGCGGTGACGGGCTCGGCCGCGGTGACGGGCTCGGGAGTGGCGGCCGCTTCGTCGCCGAGCACCCGCACGTTGCCGGTCTTGTCGAAGTCCCGGGCGCTCTGCGCCTTGGGCGGCTTCGGCGCCTCGTCGGCCGCCGGGTCCGCCACGGCCGCCTTGGCCGCGGGCCGCCGGGCCGCGGTCGGCTTGGTGGCCGGCTTGGCCGTCACCGGCTTGGCCGGGGCCCGCCGGGCCGCGGTCGGCTTGTTGGCCGGCTTGGCCGTAGTGGGCTTGGCGGGGGCCCGCTTCGCCGCGGCGGGCTTCGCGGCCGGGACCGGCTCGGCTTCGGCCGCCGCCACGGCCGGTGACGCCGCGGCCGGCTCAGTCGCGGCCGGCTCAGTCGCGGCCGGCTCAGTCGCGGCCGGCTCAGTCGCGGTCGGCTCGGCGGAGGCGGACGCCGTCTCCTCGCGCTGGCCGGCCGGGCTGGTGACAGTGGTGTCAGTGACCGTTTCCGCCGTCTCGGGCGTCCCGGCCCGCGGGACGTCCCGGTCCGCGGGGGCCTTGTTCCTGAGCTTGTCGGTTATCAGCAACAGCTGGCCGATGCTGGCGAAAACGCCGCGCAAGGCCTGGGCCGGGGCTTCCTTTATGCGTTCGCTGACCTGCGGAACGCGCATGTCACACTCTCCCTTGAGGACGGGATACCACACGTGGCGCCGAGTCAGGCTACTCAGCTTCTCCTGGCGCCGGTGCATCGCTGTCAGTCAGCGCGTACCCTGACGGGCTATCTTCGCGCCTCCGGCTCATGTGTCGCAATACTTGCACCGTGGCGGGGGTACGCCTGCCTTGTTCCAGGACGTGCTCACCTACCATGGGGCTATGTCTTCAAGCCAGCGACGGGTCCTGCTCGCTAAGCCTCGCGGCTACTGCGCCGGGGTTGACCGGGCTGTGCAAGCGGTCGAGATGGCACTGGACAGGTTCGGGCCTCCGGTATATGTGCGCAGGCAGATCGTACACAACACGCATGTCGTCAGCACGCTGGAAAAGCGCGGCGCCGTCTTCGTGGCGGAGGTCGACGAGGTGCCGGCCGGCGCGGTCGTGGTGTTCTCCGCGCACGGCATCGCCCCCGAGGTCCGGCTCGATGCCGAGCGCCGCGGGCTGCACGCCATCGACGCGACCTGCCCGCTGGTGACCAAGGTGCACAACGAGGCGCGGCGGTTCGCGGCCAAGGACTACGACATCTTGCTGGTGGGCCACGCCGGGCACGAAGAGGTGGTGGGGACGGCCGGCGAGGCCCCGTCCCGGGTCCGCTTGGTGGACGGCCCGGACGGAGTGGACGGTGTCGAGGTCCGGGATCCCTCGAAGGTGGTCTGGCTGTCGCAGACCACGCTGTCGGTGGACGAGACCATCGAGACCGTCAATGCCCTGCGCGAGCGCTTCCCGGCCCTGCTCGATCCGCCGAGCGATGACATCTGCTATGCCACCCAGAACCGGCAGGCCGCGGTCAAGGTCATCGCCGCCCGGTCCGACCTGGTGCTCGTGGTGGGCTCGCCGAACTCCTCGAACTCCGTCCGGCTGGTCGAGGTGGCCAGGGACTATGGTGCCCGGGCCGCCTACCTGATCGACGACGCCGGCGAGGTGGACGAGCGCTGGCTGGACGGCGTGACGACCGTGGGCCTGACCAGCGGGGCCTCGGTCCCGGAGGAACTGGTGGCCGCGGTGCTGGCCAGGCTGGCCGGTCACGGGTTCGGTACCGTGGAGGAAGTCGAGGCGGTGGAGGAGCACGTGACGTTCGCGCTCCCGCGCGAGCTGCGCTCCGCGAGAGCCGCCGGTCCCGACCGGAACGGCTGACCCGCCTGCCTCAATGCCCCCGCCTGCCTCAGCTGCTCAGTTCGGATGACTAGTACTTGCGGCCCCTGACGCTGCTGAGCCCCCTGTGGTCAAGCGCGGAACGCCTCGCGCAGGATCGTGTGGACTTACCCCCGGAAAGCACGGGGTAAGTCCACACGATCACGCACTGGCCGCAGATGTATCTGGTGTCGCGCCTGCGCCTCTGTTCCGTCCGACGGCAGATCCCCGGCCCGGGAGACAGCGGAAGGCCCGGGAGACCAGCGGAAGGGGAGCAGAGATGGACGAAAGAGAAGAAGGTCTGGCCAGCGCGCTGAATCAGATCCGTGGCGTGCACATCGACGAGGCCGCGGTGCGGGCCCACGTGATGCGGCCGGAGCATCTGCTGGGCGTGACCTCCGACCGGGGACGCGAGGAGGCGCCGGTCAAGAAGCTCTTCTGGCCGCCTCTGCCGATCTACCGCTTCGACGTAGCCGGATTCATCCGGGCACTTCAGGAGCAGCTGACCGGCAACGTCGCGGGCTATTCGATCCGGCTGACCGAGAACGGCTCGACGGTGGCGCTGGCCGATTGGAACTGGGCGAAGGAGCCGCAGGACGGCAGCGAGAACTGGACTCCGGACATCCGGATGCACGTCGCGAGCCTCAGCAAGATTGTCACCGCGATGGCGATGACCCGGCTCCTCGATGAGGCTGGGATCCCGTCCGGCACGCCGGTCATCGACTATCTGCCCGGATACTGGGCCAAGGGACCGAACGTCGACCAGATCACGTTCGCCGAGCTGATGACGCACACGTCGGGACTCGCGTTCGGCGCCACCAACTCCCGCTCGGACTTCGAGTGGATGAAGTCGCAGATCGCGGCCGGGACGACGCACCGAGGCCAGTACTCCTACCAGAACATGAACTTCGGGTTGTGCCGGATCCTGCTCGCCACGATCAACGGCAACATCCCGGTGGACTGGACCTTGCCGGGATGGCTCGGCTGGCTGTTCGGCACCGAGTTCACCGATATCTTCTGGGACCTCATCACGATCAGGGCCTACGCGTCATACGTGGCGGACCACGTCTTCGCGCCCGCGGGCGTGACCGGACCGGACTTCACCCACGATGCGGCGGATGCCCTGGCCTACAACTTCCCGGTGACGGGGAACGGCTGGAATTCCGGCGACCTGACCACGATGGCCGGCGGGGCCGGATGGCACATGCCGGTCGACGAGCTGCTCAGCGTCATGGCGACCTTCCGGCGCGGCGGCGCCATCGTCAGCACCGCCCAGGCACAGGCCATGCTGGACGACGGCTTCGGCATCGACTGGTCGGTACCGACTCCGCTCGGGCGCTACCACGCCAAGAATGGTTTCTGGTACGACGGCTCGGGTCAGAAGGAGCAGGGCGTGGCGTTCTTCCTGCCGCTGAACATGGAACTGGTGGTCCTGGTCAACTCACCGGTCGGCCCGGCGGATCAGTTCCTGTACACGGTCGTGTCGGACGCGTATACCGCCCATATCGTCGGCCTGCGCGTGCCGCCTCCCGTCACCTCCGCCTCGTCATCTTGAGGTTGCCGGCGGCGCGCGGCCGGCCGGCCCGCAACCGGCCAGGCATCCGCAACCAGGCAGGCACCCGGGGCCGGTAACCACGTCCGAGCGCGATCGCCCCGGTGAGGGCCGTGCCGGTGAACAGCCACGGCGCCGAGCTGCCCAGCGTGACCAGGATTCCCTCCGCCGCCGAGAAGGCGTCGGGCGCGGTGAGCACCTGGGCCAGCACGCTGCCGGCGAAGAACGCCAGCGGCGGGCACACCACCAGCCCGCGCAGCCCGCTGGTCCGCGCGTAGCACGCGACCAGGCCGCAGGTCATGACGAACAGCACGTCGGCGAACGCGCTCCAGCCGGTCCAGGCCGCGACCAGCAGGCCGAGGAAGCAGGCCGCGAACAGCGCGACGACCGCGCCGCGCCCGGTCAGCCGCACGGATCCCGGAAGCGGCCGGCGCGGAGGTTCCCGCGTTTCCGCCTTCCGCCCCGGGGCCCGCGTCTGCGTCATCGACCGGCACGCACCAGGCTGACCTCACCCGGATCCACCTCGGCCGGACCGATCTCAGCCGGACCGCCCGCGATGAGCTCCGGCGCGGACAGCGTCCGGGGTGCCTCCTCCACCAGCGCCGGCGCGGTGAGCTCCCCGTCCACGACGCCGAGCTCGCTCAGCCGCCTGGCGCTGGGCAGCACCCGGCTCTCCAGCGAGCCGACGGCCTGGTTGTAGGTGCTCACCGCCTTGGCCAGCGCGCGGCCCAGGTGGTCCACGTGCTTGCCCAGGCCGGACAGGCGCTCGTGGAGCTGCCGGCCCGCCTCGAAGACGGCCCGGGCGTTCTCGGCCAGCGCGGCCTGCTGCCAGGCGTACTGCGCGGTGCGCAGCATCGTGACCAGCGTGGTGGGCGTGGCGATGTGCACCTTGCGGCTGAGCGCGTACTCCAGCAGCCCGGGGTCGCGCTCCAGCGCCGGGGCCAGGAAGGCCTCACCCGGGATGAACAGGATCACGAACTCCGGCGACGGGCTCAGAGCCGCCCAGTAGGCCTTGCCCGCCAGCCGGTCCACATGCTCCCGAACGTGCCTGGCGTGCGCCTCCATCCGCGCCGCCCGCACCTCCTCGGCGTCCGCCTCGGCCGCCTCCAGGTAGGCGGCCAGCGAGACCTTGGAGTCCACCACGATGTTCTTGCCGCCGGCCAGCCGGACCACCATGTCGGGGCGCAGCGTGCCGTCCGGCGTGGCCACCGCGACCTGCTCATCGAAGTCGCAGCGGGCGCTCATCCCGGCCAGCTCGGCTACCCGGCGCAGCTGCAGCTCACCCCAGCGGCCCCGGGCCTCCGGCCGCCGCAGCGCGGTGACCAGCGCCTGCGTCTGGGCGCGCAGCTGCTCTGAGGTCTGCCGGGCGAAATCGACCTGCTCGGCCAGCGCGGCGTGGGACCGGGTCCTGGCCGCGTCCGACTCCCGCAGCTGCTCCTCGACCCGGGCCAGGGTCTCCCGCAGCGGCCCGATCAGGTGCTCGACCGCGGCCCGGCGGATCTCCAGCTCGCCGGCCGCGCTGGCGTTCGCCGCCTGCAGCCGTCCCTCCGCGACCTCGAGGAACCGCGTGGTGCTGGCGTCCAGCGCCTGCGCCGACAGGGCCTGGAACCGCTCCGCGAGCTGGCTCTCGACCAGCGCGGCCCGTTCGGCCGCGCCGCGCTCGATCATCCGGGCCCTGTCCTCGGCGGCCCGGGCCCGCTCGTCCGCGGTCGCCGCCGCGGCCGCGAGCCGACTCCGGGCGTACAGGTACCCGAGGGCGATCCCGAGCAGCAGGCCGACCAGCAACAAGACTGCACCCATATGCCGCGATGATCTCACCGCAGGTGGCGAACCCCGGGGCGACACGCCCGCCCCGGCCCCAGATAGACCCAGATAGGCCCCGATAGGCCCCCGGCAGCGCCCAGATACCCCGGGTCAGCAGTGACGCCGCGGCGCCAGGCCGGCCAGGTCGGGTACGGCGTCGCGGTAGGCCTGCTCGGCGAAGTCGAGGAAGCGCTCGACGTCGCCGAGGTTCGACGCCAGGCCCAGCGACGCGCGGACGGCGCCGCCGGTCGGCAGCCCGGCCAGCGCCAGGTAGTCGTCGACGCTCCGCAGGTCGCGCCGCGGGCCGCGCCACCACGGGCTGCCGGCCTGCCGGCTCAGCCCGAACGCCTGCTCGCCCGCGCCCGGGTTGCAGAAGCAGCCGGTCCGCACCGAGATGCCCGCCGCGCTGGTGTCCCGGGCCACCGCGCGCTCGTCCACCACGGCGCCGCGCGGGTCGAGGAAGTTGAACGCCACCGTGCCGCCCCGCCACGGGCCCGGCCCGGGCCCGTACAGCCGCACCATGGGCGCGCCGTTGCCGTGCTTGAGCCGGGCCAGGTTGCTGATCAGCCGGCTGGCCAGGCAGCTGACCCGCCGGTGGATCAGGTCGATGCCGATGTCGCCGAGCCAGGCCAGGCCGGTCGTGACGTCGGGGATGGCGAGGAAGTTCAGCGTGCCGTCCTCGAACGCGGTCTCGTCGTCGGCGAGCCGGTGCCAGCCGCCCGCCGCGCTCGCGCCCGCCACCGTGCCGCCGGAGAACCACGGGCGGCGCAGCCGGGCCAGCGCGTCCCGCCGGGCCAGCAGGCAGCCGACACCGGTCGGGAAGCCGAACATCTTGTAGAAGCTCACGGTCACGAACTCGGGCTTGACCGCGCCGAGGTCGAGCCGGTTCGCCGGGACGAAGGCCGCCGCGTCGAGCAGCACGTCATAGCCCGCGGCCTGGGCGCGCTCGATCCACGCCAGCGGATGCTGGACGCCGCTGAAGTTGCTCTGCGCCGGATAGGCGAACAGGCCGCGGCCCGCCCCGCCGCCTGCGCCGAGAGCGGCGGCCACGTCCTCCTCCGCGGTCCGCAGGTCATCGCCCGACATCGGGGCATACCTGGTCACCGCGCCCCGGGCCCGGGCGAACTCCCGCAGGCCGTTCACCGAATTGTGGTTGTCGGCGGTGAGCACGAGCCGGGAGAGCGGCCGGAACTGGTACGACTCGCCGACCAGGCGGCACGCGCCGGTGGCGTTCTGGGTGAAGATGACCGCGTATTCGCCGGCGGCGGCGTTGAAGTACCGCAGCACCGCGCTCCTGGCCTCCTCGACGAGCCGGGTGGACGCGTTCGACGTCGGGTTATCCGAGTGCGGGTTGCCGAAACACCCGCCGCGCAGCCGCTCGGCGTGCACGCGGAACTGCGCGTCCGCGGCCAGCCCGGCGCCGGTGTAGTCGAGGTAGGTGTGACCGCCCGCGTCGAGGTAGGAGTATTCGGTGGCGCGCAGCTCGTCCAGCCGGGCGGTGGTGACGTAGTCCGGATAGGCGGCGTGAAAATCCGACATGCTGCCCCCCTGGCGACCGGAATCCCCTGCTGCGTGTTTCACGCTAAATCCGGAACATTGAATATGGATTGAGCCGCCGGGACGGCCGGCCCGCTGGTCCCGCTCCGGCCGCCGCCGCGGCCGGCTGACCCGCCGCCGCCCGGCTCGTCTTTCATGGGACCGAACGGGCCCGGTGGCTGCCCCGGCCACCCTGCGACGACAATGGGGCGATGACACAGCTGCCCGCGTCTGCCCCCGCAGAAGGTTCTCCGCCCCCCGAATCTGCGGGGCACCCCGAATCCGTGGCGGCCCTGCTGGCCGGTTACGTGCACGCGGCCGGCGTGCGGCATGTCTTCGGCTATCCGGGCGAGTCCGTCATCGACTTCATGGAAGCGGCGCGGCACCGGGGCATCGAGATGGTGTCCGCGGTGCGGGAGGGCACCGCCGCGTTCATGGCCGAGGCGGCGGCGATGGCGGCCGGCCTGCCCGGGGTGTGCCTGTCCACCCTGGGGCCGGGGTCGACGGCGGTGCTGAACGGGGTGGCCTCGGCCACCCTGGACCGGGTGCCGGTGCTGGCGGTCTCCGGCCAGATCGAGAGCTCCCGCGAGCAGTTCTTCACCCATCAGGTGGTCGATCACGACCGGATGTTCGCCCCGGTCGCCAAGCTGGCGCTGCGCCTGGACCCGGCCTCGGCGGACACCGTCATCCGCAAGGCGCTGCGGACGGCCGTCGCCGAGCGCCCCGGCGCCGTCCACCTGACCGTGACCGCCGACGCGTGGCCCATCCCGGCCGGTCCCTCCCCGGCCGGCGGTCCGGTCAGCCTGCCCCCGCTGGCCCCGGCGGCGGCATCAGTGGACGTGTACGGCGACGGGGACCCGCTGCGCGGGCTGCGCGCCGCCCGCCGCCCGGTGATCCTGGCGGGCATCGCGGCGCTGCGCTGCGCCGCGGGCCCGGAGCTGGTCCGGCTGGCCGAGCTGGCCGGGATCCCGGTGGTGGTCTCGCCGATGGCCAAGGGCACCTTCCCCGAGGACCACCCGTACTTCGCCGGCGTGCTCGACATGGCCGGCCACCGCGTCGTCTGGGATCTGCTGGCCGGCGCCGACCTGATCCTGGCCGCGGGGTTCGACCCGGTGGAGCTGATCAGCCCCTGGGAGGTCGCCACCCCGGTCCTGCACCTGGACACCACCCCGAACACCGATCAGGTCTACCCCAGCGCGCACGAGCTGGTCGGCCACGTGGCGGCCATCCTCGGCTGGGTCGCCGCGCAGTGGTCCGGAGAACCCCGGTGGGCCGAAGCCGAGGTGGCGGCGCACCGCGCCCGGCTGCGCGCGGCCTGGCTGGCGGGGCGGGCCGAGGGCAGGCTCAACCCCTGCGACGTGGTGACCATCGCCCGGGACGCCGCCCCGCCGGGGACGATCGTGACCACCGACGTCGGCTCGCACAAGATCATGGCGGGCCAGGTGTGGCAGGCGGCCGGACCGCGCTCGGTGCTGATCCCCAACGGGCTTTCCGCCATGGGGTTCGGCGTGCCCGCGGCGATCGCGGCCAAGCTGGTCCGGCCGGACCAGCCGGTGATCGCCCTGGTCGGCGACGGCGGGTTCGCGATGGCCGCGACCGAGATGCGGATCGCCTCGGGCCTGGGCCTGCCGGTCACCGTGGTGGTGTTCGCCGACGGCAGCCTGAACCGGATCGAGCTGCGGCAGCAGCTGATGGGCTATCCGCCGACCGCCACCCGGATGGACGGCATGGACCTGGTCACGCTGGCCGAGGCGATGGACTGCGACGGGGTCCGGGCCGACTCCCCGGCGGGCCTGGAGAAGGCGCTGGCCGGCTTCGGCGCCAGGACCCGCCCGCTGATCGTCGAGGCGCGCATCGACCCCGCCCAGTACGAGGCCCAGTTTTAGCCTCCGCCCGCCCCAGCGGCCTCTGGTGTCACAGAGCTACACCGCTGGCACGGCCAGGCCGTGCGCAAGAATGTCATGGTTGTGACAACGTGCACCATAGAATGTGCAGGTTGTCACATCCATGCGTCAGTGCCGGCGCCCCGCCGCGCCTGCTGAGGGGCCTGTGAGGCCCGGGTGATCAGTGGTGCGCCAGATCGCGCCAGCCAGCCCATGGCGGCCCCTCCTTACCGGAAGAACCGTAACGGTGCTACATCGCGATAGGGGTCGACCGTCGCCGTTTGCTCAGTTGCCTTCCCGGCGCCACTAAACTCGCCCGGGTGAGTCTGTCTATCGGCATTGTCGGCCTGCCCAACGTCGGCAAGTCCACCCTGTTCAACGCGCTGACCCGAGCCGGGGCCCTCGCGTCCAGCTACGCGTTCGCCACCATCGAGCCGAACGTGGGAGTGGTGGGTGTCCCCGACCCGCGCCTGGCCGAGCTGGCCAAGCTGTACGACTCCGCGCGGATCGTGCCCGCCAGCGTCCGGTTCACCGACATCGCCGGCCTGGTCCGTGGCGCCTCGCAGGGCCAGGGGCTCGGCAACCAGTTCCTGGCCCATATCCGCGAGACCGACGCGATCTGCCAGGTGGTGCGGGTGTTCGCCGACCCCGACATCGCCCACGTGGACGGCGACATATCGCCCGAGCGCGACATAGCGACGGTGGTCGACGAGCTGATCCTGGCCGACCTGCAGACGCTGGAGAACGCCCGGCCCCGGCTGGCCAAGGAGACCAAGTTCGCCAAGGACGCCGAGCGGGCGCGGGTGGCCCAGACCGCGGAGGCCGCCGAGAAGCTCCTGTTTACCGGGGTCACCCTGTGGGCAGGCGCCGCCGCCGCGGGCATCGACCTGGCCGCGCTGCGCGAGTTGCAGCTGCTGACGGCCAAGCCGTTCCTCTACGTGTTCAACTGCGACGTGGGCGAACTCGGCGACACCGAGCTGCGCCAGCGCCTGTCCGCGCTGGTCAGTCCGGCCGAGTCGGTCTTCCTCGACGCCAAGACCGAAGCCGACCTGACCGAGCTGCCCGAGGACGAGGCCGCTGAACTGCTCGCCGAGGCCGGGCTGGGTGAGCCCGGCCTGACCCAGCTGGCCCAGGCCGGGTTCCGTGCACTCGGCCTGCAGACCTTCCTCACCGCGGGCCCGAAGGAGGCCCGGGCCTGGACGATCAAGGCCGGCGCGACGGCGCCGCAGGCGGCCGGCGTCATCCACAGCGACTTCCAGCGCGGCTTCATCAAGGCCGAGGTGGTCTCCTACGACGACCTGATCGCGGCGGGTTCCGTGGCCGCCGCCCGTGCCGCGGGCAAGGCCCGCATCGAGGGCAAGGACTACATCATGCGCGACGGCGACGTCGTAGAGTTCCGCTTTCAAACAACATCAGGCGGCAAGGCCGCCCACTGAGCCATTGACGATTTCATGCCAAGACGCTTGGCCCTGAAGCCGCAGCGGCCATCATGCGATCCGCTGGCGTTGAGCCGATCGAGCCGTACAGGAACTCACAGTCGCCTTGGCAGTGCCGGCTGTTACCGGCGGCTGAGGGTGACGTGGGTGACGCCGCTGGGGCTGTTCACGGACTCAATCTGGAAACGATCTTCGAGCCCCTCCAGACCGTCCCAGAGCCGTTCCCCGCGGCCCAGCACGATCGGCACCACGACGATGTGCAGGTAGTCGATCAGGCCGGCGGCCAGGAATTCGCGGATGGTGGCCGGGCCGCCGCCGATGCGGACATCCCCGCCCGCGGCGGCCTGGCGCGCCTGCGCAAGCGCCTGGGCGGGGCTGACGTCGAGGAAGTGAAACGTGGTACCGCCGTTCATCTGGACGGCGGGCCGGGGATGGTGGGTGAGAACAAAGACCGGGGTGCGGAACGGCGGGTTGTCTCCCCACCATCCGTTCCACTCCTGGTCCGGCCAGGGTCCGCGGTGAGGGCCGAACTTGCCCCGCCCCATGATCTCAGCGCCGATGCCCGGGGCCCACGCGCTGGCGAAAACGTCGTCGATGCCGGTGCTGCCGCCGGGCTGGCCCTGCATGGCGCGGAACGTGCGGGTCGGGAAGAACCACTCGTGCAGCCGGGTTCCCGCATGCCCGAACGGGGCATCCAGGCTTTGCCCCTCACCGGTGCCGAATCCATCCAGCGACACCGAGAAGTTGTGCACCCGGACCTGCGACACGATGACCTCCTGACAGGTTGCTTCCCAGCGACCGGGGCCGGCTGCCGCGGCCCGCCACCAGTAAGGACGATCCACTGGCCCAAAGTCATCGCCAGCGCCTGGCCGCTGAGCATCATACCTGCGGACGGGCGTTTCCGCTCACGGTGCGTAACCGACCCTGGACTCAGATAAGGCGCGCAGTCCCGCCTAATGCTCGGCTGTTGGCTCGGGGCTGGTTTTGAATCGGGCCGTTCAGATTCAGGCATTGTGCGTGCCGGGAGTATGTCCGGGAGTGCTGGTTCTGGTCGCCCAGGGCCGGGGG
>Ga0335078_10002458_pt1 | contig 28083 bp, 18 predicted proteins | sample Lox_Sample_32_FD_206711 | JGI IMG/M metagenome (GOLD analysis project Ga0335078, IMG submission 206711) | Soil microbial communities from Loxahatchee National Wildlife Refuge, Florida, United States - Lox_Sample_3.2 | ecosystem: Environmental > Terrestrial > Soil > Wetlands | place: USA...
TGATCGAGCAGCAGCAGGGCCGCACCGCTGACGCGCCTCTTTGTCTCACCTGCGGCAGCAAGATGCGCCCCGCGGGCAGCTGCTACGTCTGCGAAGGCTGCGGCTCCACCAGCGGCTGCAGCTAGTCAATGGGCGGTATTGCATCAGATGCAACACCTGGGTGGGCTTGTGCCGCCTGCGGTGTCTGGGCGGTGGGAGCCGCACCCGAGGGTCGGTTCCCGCTGGGACGGATGCGGCGAGTTGCGCCAGCTAGACCGGCTGAGCGGGCTCGGCGCCTAAGCGGGGAGGGAGGTGAGCATTGTGGCGAGAAACACGGGGAAGGGCTACCGAGAGGGCGCGGTCAGGGACCGGTCGCAGTTGGAGACACCCGCTGGCTGGGTCAAGCGGGACAGCGAGACTGGCCGGTTCATGGACGTGAAGTCTGACGGTGAGCCGTTCAAGGGAGTCCGTCGGGAGCATCCCGACGACTCTGACAAGAAGGTGAGATGAGCTGGGACGGGGATGCCGAAACCACCCCCGTCCCAGGTTCTTGCACCCTAGACCTTGATCGCCGCAGCCTGACGAGCAGGCTGCGGCTTTCGCTTGCTGCGTGGGCGGCGTGTTAGCTGACCTGCTAGGTCTTTCCGCTTGGCGTCAGGGGAGTCATTCACGCTTGACGAGAAGCATCAATGTTGTGTTAGATGCAACGTCGTGAGTGATCTTCGTGCGGCTGGTCTTCCTGGTGCCGCCCATCTGATGCTGGCGGACGGGGTCGTTCATCTTGATCCGTCGTCGGCGGTGTTCGAGGCGATGCTGGAGGGGTGGGCGACGCAGCAGCGGGCGCGGTTCCTGAAGGACAACACGATCGGGCCGAGGCTGGAGCTGGTGCGGCGGTTCGCGGCGTTCTCGAACCAGTACCCGTGGCAGTGGGAGCCGGCGGAGGCCGAGGCGTTCATCACCAGCTCGCCGGTCGCGGTGTCTACCGCGAGGAACTACCAGAACACGCTGCGGCTGTTCTGCGGCTACGCAGCCGACGCTCGTTACGGGTGGGCGGCCAGGTGCCTGGAGCAGTTCGGGTCGGTGCCGCGGCAGATCCTGGATGAGTGGAACACGGTCGCGCACGTGACCGAGTTCGAGGGGCAGCCGCACCGCCGCCCGCTGACTTATGACGAGGTGCAGGCCCTGTTCGACGCGGCTGACGGGCGGGTGGAGCAGATCCGGTCCCGTGGCCGGAAGGGCGCGCTGGCGGCGCAGCGAGACGCGGCGCTGCTGAAGGTGGTCTATGCGTTCGGGCTGCGGCGCCGGGAGGCGTGGGGCCTGGATCTTCCTGATCTTCGCCGGAATCCGCAGGTGCCGCAGTTCGCGGGTTACGGGGCGGTGTTCGTGCGGTGGGGCAAGTCATCGAACGGCAGCCCGCCGAAGCGGCGCACGGTGCTGACGGTGCCGGAGATGGACTGGGCGGTGCCGGTGTTGCAGCAGTGGGTTGAGGAGGTGCGGCCGCTGTTCTCCCCGGGGAGCCTTCCGGCGCTGTGGGTGACCGAGCGGTGTGGCCGGCTGTCCCGGCGGGCGATCAACGAGGCGTTCGTGGAGGCGCGCGACGCGGCCGGGCTGGATCCGGTGCTGGATCTGCACTGCCTGCGGCATTTTCTCTCTGCACCTGATCGAGTTCGGCTACCCGGAGCGGTTCGCGCAGGACCAGGCCGGCCACTCCTACGCGAGCACGACCGCGATCTACACCGGCGTGTCGGATGAGTTCCGGAACCGCCTGCTGGCCAGGACGCTGCGTGAGCGTTACGCAGGCCCGCTGGGGGAGCGGCCGTGACGAAGAAGATGGGCATCCGGTGGCAGCTGCGGCTGCGGATGGCCGAGAAGGGCATGTTCCAGACCTCGGATCTGGTGCCGCTGCTGGCCGAGCGAGGCATTCAGCTGTCTCGGGAGCAGGTCTACCGGCTGGTGACCCAGGTTCCGCAGCGCCTGTCGACTGACACGCTGGCGGCGTTGTGCGACATCCTGGACTGCCAGCCCAACGACCTGATCGAGGTCGAGGCGGTCGGCAGGCAGGTTCGCAAGACGGCCGGGGAGTCCGGCCGGGCGGTGCCGCCGCCGGTGCGGCGCAGCACGATCCGCCGCCCGGACCTGTCGTGACGACAGCCGATCCCGGCGGCGGGCGGGGGGCCCGCGTCGTCTCCTGCCTGGTCGGCTCGGTGGCGGGGCTGGACACCGCGGCCGCCCGGTCTGCCCTGGCGGCCGCCAGGGCGGATCGCGGGCGGGCGCTGCGCGAGGTGGATGCGCTCCTGGCCGAGCATCCCGCCGCCCTGATCACTACCCCGGCCGCCTATCCGCTGGCGCTGGTCCGGCTGGCGCACGCGCTGACCGGCGCCGGATATCAGGCAGTCGCGGTCCCGGCGTGCGCGGGGTGCGGCAAGATCACGACCGACCTGCGGCGGCCGACCGCGTCGGGCCGGGTCTGCGGAACCTGCGCAGCCCGCGGCAGCACCGGAACGTGCGCCCGGTGCGGCCGGTCCAGGCGGATCGTTGCCCGGCGTCCCGAGGGCGGGATCTGCTCGGCCTGCTATGACAAGGATGAGCAGGTCGTGACGGAATGCAGCGGCTGCGGGCGGAGGCGCCGGGCAGCGGCCCGGATGCCCGACGGCAGCGCTCGCTGCCAGTTCTGCGCGACCCGCCCGGCGCGCACCTGCTCGGCCTGCGGCCAGGAGCGCACGGTTGCCGGGACCACCGGTGCCGGGCCGGTCTGCGCCTCGTGCTACCAGGCTCCGCAGCGGCCATGCGGCCGCTGCGGTCAGACCCGGAAGATCGCCAGGCGGGCGACGGCAGACACGCCGGACCTGTGTTACAGCTGCTACAAGGGTGCGGTGGCGGTCTGCTCGGCCTGCGGGGAGACCCGGCCCTGCCAGCGGATCTCCTCGGGCAGCCCGATCTGCCGTGCCTGCCGGGTCCGCCCTCCCCGGCCGTGTTTCCGGTGCGGGCGCGACCGCCCGGTCCAGGCGGAATGGCCCGCTGGGCCGGTCTGCGTCGGCTGCTATGAGCATGTCCGTCGCCACCCCGCCGAATGCGCAGGCTGCGGGGCGGTACGGCCGCTAGTGGGCAGGGACGGGCAGGCCAGGCTGGTCTGCGGTCCGTGCGCCGGGGCTCCCGGGCTGGACTACGCGTGCCGGGAGTGCGGCCGGGCCGGGCAGATCCACAGCGGCGGTCGCTGTTTCTACTGCATCCTGGCCGAGCGGGCCCGGATGCTGCTCGCCGGCCCTGGCGGGGACATCCCCGCCCAGTTGCACCCGCTGCTGGAGGCGCTGACCACGGTCACCAACCCGGCCACCGTGGTGAAGTGGCTGGGCGCGAGCCGGTCAGCCCGGCTGCTCGGCAACCTGGCCAGGACCGGCGACCCGATCACCCACGAGCTGCTCGATGGGCTGCCGCAGGACCAGTCCCTGCGCTATGTCAGGGAAGTACTGGTCAGCTCAGATGTCCTGCCCGCACGCAACGAGCACCTGGAACGCCTGGCGCCCTGGCTGGAGCACGTCCTGCACGACAAGCCAGCCCACCATGCCCGGCTGGTCAGGCCCTTCATGCACTGGTTCGTGCTCCGCCGCGCCCGCCGCGACGCCGCGCGGCGGACCTTCACCAGGGGATCGGCCGACTTCGCGCGGGCCCGCGTCCTGGTCGCCCTCGACCTGCTGGCCTGGCTGGATCACCGCGGCCAGGCCCTGAGCGACCTCACGCAGGCGGACCTGGACCAGTGGCTCGCCGACGGCGCCACCACCCGCCGGGCAGTGCGCTACTTCCTCCAGTGGGCACGCCGCCGCGGCCTGGCCGGCGAGCTGACGGTGCCACTCCCGCCGCGCCAGGAACCGGCACTGCTGCTGGCTGAGGACGCCCATATCCGGCAGCTTGACCAGTGCCTCTCCGACGAGGCCATGCCCTTGGACCTGAGGGTCGGGGGAGCGCTGGTTCTGCTGTTCGGGATGCTGGTCAGCAGGATCACGCAGCTGACCAGGGACGACGTGATCGAGGACGGGCAGGCCACCTGGCTCGCCATCGACGGGCATCGCCTCATGCTGCCATCCCGGCTCGCAGTCCTGGTCCGCCAGCTGCGCGACCAGGACGAGCCACGATGGACTCTGGGTCGCCTGGGAACACCCGCGCCGTGGCTCTTCCCCGGCCAGAGCCCGGCCCGGCCAGCGGTGGATATCCTGCTCGGGGTTCGTCTGCGCCGCTACGGCATCGACGCCCATGCCGGCCGCAACACTGGCCGCCTCGCCCTGGCCGCCGAGCTGCCCGCTTCAGTGCTGGCCGACCTGACGGGCATCAGCATCGGCACCGCGGAGCGATGGTCGCAATGGGCCAGGCGGGACTGGGCTGCCTACGTCGGTCAGCGCGCTGCCGATGACCGCGCAGACACCGCCGACCGGAAACCTGCTAAACAAACCAGCTAAACATGATAATCGCGACTAGGATTAGGTCGTTTAGTAGGTTTGATTGGGAGGTTCCTTGCGCAGCTTCGCCGACCTTGACACGCTCATCGGGCTGGTGCCAGCCCAGGTCGTCACCCGGCTCAGCGCGATCGACTTCGGCCGGGGCTCCGAAGCTCTCTACCGTGACCAGATGCCCGGCCTGCTCACCGAGCTCGCCGACCGGGCCCGCGTCGAGAGCATCACCGCCTCGTCCGCCATCGAGGGCATCATCGTCGCCGACGCCGATCGCGCTCAGCGGATCATCAACCGGCAGGCCACGACGCTGCGCAACCGCAGCGAGCAGGAGCTGGCGGGCTACCGCGACGCCCAGGACTACTTGTTCCGGCACGACTGGCGCCCGCTGAACGCCGGCCTGATCTTGCACCTGCACCGTTTGCTGTTCGCTCACACGGCAATGCCCGGCGGGGCATTCAAGACGGAGGACAACCTGGTGGTGGACCGCTCGCCGGACGGCTCAACCACAGTCCGCTTCAAGCCCGTGCCGGCCGCGAGCACCCCGTTCGCCATCGACGACCTGATCAAGCGCTACGAGCACGCGGTTGCGGCAGGTGAGCACCATCCGGTGCTCCTGTCCGGGCTGTTCGTCCTGGACTTCCTCGTCATCCATCCCTTCGAGGACGGCAACGGGCGAGTGGCCCGCCTGCTCACCGGTGCCATGCTCGGCGAGCACGGCTACACAGTCGGCCGCTACGTTAGCCTTGAGCAGGCGGTCGCCGAATCGGCTGACGCCTACTACCAGGCGCTCCTGGACTCCACCCACGGCTGGCACGAGGACACCACCGACCCCTGGCCTTGGCTCGGCTACTTCACCAGCGTGATCGCCGGTGCCTACGCCGTCTTCGCCGACCGTGCCGCCGCAGCCCATAGCCCGGGGACCAAGCAGCAGCGCATCCGCGAGCACATCCTGCGCCACGCGCCAGCCACGTTCCGGCTAGCCGACGTCAGGATGGCGGTGCCCGGCGTCAGCGACCAGACGATCCGGCTCGTCCTGGAGCAGCTGAGGGGCGAGGGCAAGGTCCGGGCCGACGGGACAGGCCGCTCCGCGACCTGGACACGACTCCCGAATACCGCACCCTCCGAATAAGTACCCTGCGCCAGTACTCTGGGCGAAGTCGCGACGCAACATCTGCGCTGACGCGAATAACTGAATAGCCGCAGGTCATCGGAGGTGATGAGGTCCGTCGCCTCATCACCTCCGATAACCTGATCCACGTAGTCCGCTTACGACGAGTATCAGGGTGCGTCGGGGATCTGCTCGGTCTGTGGGGAAACCAGGTCCCGCCAGCGAATGGCCCCCCGGCAGTCCGATCTGCCGCGACTGCCCGACCATGACGAGCCGCCTGGCCATGCGCTATTTCATCCAGTGGGCAAGCGCAAGCGCCCGCCACGTGACCGACAACCTGGTCAGCGATGCTGCCTATGACACCTTCAGCCCGTTCACCGCATGTGCAGGTCGGCGCCGTCGATACCCAGATTCACGACCACGCCAGCTCATGGTGCCCAGACGCTCAGCACCCGGTCGATGCCGCGCTTGACACGGTCCCTCGCGGTTTCGCGTGGAACTCCTGACATGAGCAGCGAATCGTAGCCGGTGTCCTCGTGCCGTACGGATGCCACGACCGCGAGCTTGATCGCGTCCTCGTCAAGCGCCCGGCCAGCGGCAGAACGGCCGACCCGGCCGGTCCCCCTCGTGCCGGTGTGGCGGGCAATGGCCTCCGCCCGCGTGACCGGGCAGCCAGGGAACAACGCCACGATGCCGGCTGCCAGGCGAGCCTGGAATTCGGTGTCCTCGTGCGCGCGGCGCTCGGTGTCGCGTTCGCGGCGCCGCATTCGCGCGTCCTGGTCGGCGAGGCACTGCCGTTCGGCCTGCTCGAGCGCGGGCTCTTCTACCAGCACTCCCTGCCGCTCGTAGCGCTTTCTCGATCGGCTCCAGCGCACGGCGACGGCGGACAGCCCGCTCGCCTTCTTGGCACGGCGGGTGAGGGCCGCGTCTCCCGCTCCGAGAAACACCAAATGGTCCATGTCCGCGCAGGTCAGGCACAGTTGTCCGGCGTCGTCCATGATGAGGAACGCCCCAGTGTCGCCGCATTTCGCGCATGACCAGTCCTTGATCGGCATGACCACGACGAGGTCAGGCGCCTTGCTCTTGCGCTGCGTCAGACGCTCGCGTCTGACCTCGGACAAATCTGGCGAGATCCAATGCGTGCGGTACGCGCGCTCGACCCCGGGATCACCGTCGGCGGTGAACCGCAGCGGTCGCCGGTCCCTCGCGGCGGCTACGTAACCAGTCTCGGCCGGCGTCAGGCCTGCCGTGTTCGCCCAGCGGTCAAGGTATTCGAGCACCGCCGCGCGCTTGTCCGGCTGGGCCGACACGGCGAGTTCCAAGTGGTCGACCCGGCCCTGCCGCCAGTTGTCGATCAGGCGTTGCGGTAGCCAGCCGATACCGGTGAGCACGTCAAGCGGCGCCACGTAATGCTGCCTGGCGAGAGCGGTCTCGGCGGCCGCGGCCACCCGGCGTTCGAGTTTCGACGGGGGATTGCGGCTCACGGATCGAGGGTACAGTCGGCCGAGCGCGGCACCGCTGTCCCCCGGCCACATTTTTCCCTAACGGCTGCCGTGGTGAGGCGCCGGCCATAGGCGGCACCATCCGGCGCGGACGGGCATACAAAGTGGTGGACGACGAGCCGGACAGTTGGCACCCGTTCATCGACGCGATGGCCGACACTGCCGCCTGCCGCCTGCCGCCTGCCGCCTGCCGCCTGCCGCCTGCCGCCTGCCGCCGGGCCTGGTCGTCGCCGTCTGTACAGCGGCAACTGTACAGGTTCAGGGCTGCGCCGCCCTGACATGATGGCGATATGCGAACGCTGCGCACTCCCGATGACCGTTTCGCCGGCGTGCCCGGTTTTGGCTATGAACCGCACTACGCCGACGTGGCGGACGGGACGGGCGGCACCCTGCGGATGGCCTGGGTAGCCGCTGGCCCCGCGGACGGCCCCCCCGTTCTGCTGCTGCATGGCGAGCCGAGCTGGTCGTTTCTCTACCGGAAAGTCATGCGGGTGCTCGCCGATGCGGGCTTGCGTGCGATCGCGCCCGACATGCCCGGCTTCGGCCGTTCGGACAAGCCCTCCGAAGCGACTGATCACAGCTACGCGCGGCACGTCGAATGGATGCGGTCACTCGCGTTCGACAGCCTCGGTTTGGAGGGCGTCACGCTGGTCGGGCAGGACTGGGGCGGCCTGATCGGGCTGCGGCTAGCCGTACAGCATCCGGGGAGGTTCGCCCGGATAGTCGCGACCAACACCGGGCTGCCCACCGGCGATCAGGAACTGCCGGAAATCTGGTGGGCGTTCCGCCGGGCCATGACCAGCGCACCGTCGATCAACATCGCCAGGTTCGTCCAGTCAGGCTGCAAGAAGCCGCTGACCGACGATGTGCTCGCCGCCTACGAGGCGCCCTTCCCCAACGCCAGTTACCAGGCGGGGCCGCGAGCCATGCCTGCTCTGGTCCCTGCGACCCCGGACGATCCCGCCGGACCGGCCAATCGGGCGGCCTGGCAACGGCTGCTCAGCTGGGAGAAGCCTTTCCTGGTCGCGTTCAGCGACGGCGATCCAATCACAGGGGGAATGGCCCCAGCCTTGAAGCGGGCGATCCCTGGCGCGGCGGGCCGTAACCACCCGGTGATCGCCGGCGCCGGCCATTTCCTGCAGGAGGATGCGGGCGAGGAGCTGGGCAACATAGTCGCGGCGTTCGTCCATGAGACGGCCTGACGCTGCCGGGGCGGGTACGTAACGGAGCGTTGTCCTGCCGGGTCCCGCGCTCGTTCCCGTGATCGTCCCGCGGTCAGTCGCGTGACCGTCCCGCGCTCGGTCCGCGATCGGGTTCCGCGATAGGTCCGGCGATGGTCTTGCGGTCGTCTCGCGATCCCCACCAATCCCTAAAGCCGCTTCAGCGCCAAACACCAACAGCGCTTACAACCGTTCAGCGGCGAGAATACGTAGGGTAGCGGCGCATTCTTCCGATCCGTGACAACATGCGTAGCGAGGCGAGGCAGCCCACGATGGACGGTGAATGGGCGTGCGGCACTGGCCGCAGCAGGGGCCGCAAGGCTTGGGCGGCAAGCATTGGGCGGCAAGCATTGGGCGCAGCCACGTAACCGTGCGCGGTAGTCATCCGTTGTGACGGATCTCTCGAGCGCGGGGCAGCGGGCCCGGAAGCAGGCCGGCCTATTTGGCTTGTTCCTGACGCGGATTCTGCCCTTGTTACAGTTCGAGTGATGCCGCGTCCGCCGTGTGTGCGCTATACAGGGACGAGTGCGAGGGAGCAAGGTGCGGCCTCAAGAGAAATCCTCGTCGGGCGGTAACCCGGCGCAGGACTGGCTGAACCGTGCTCGGTCCGCGTTTGGCCGCGCGCCGCTCGGCTTGAAGATCATCCTTCTGGTGATGTCCGTTGTGGCGGCCGCCCTCGCAGCGCCGTTCCTCCTGCTCGCCGCCCTAGGGTTCGGGATCGTCGCGGTGCTCGAGGGCCGCCCCAGCGTGGCCGCGTCGCTTTCCGTCGCGATGTGGGGCCTCGCTGGGGCGATCGTCGGTGCGGGCGGACACAAAAGCTGGCTGTTCCCGCTTCTCGCATTGCCGTTCGCGGTGGTCGCGGCGGCGCACGCCGCTACCCTCTCGCGCTGGTATGTGCCGTGCCGCACCGTGGCGTGGGCGCTGCTCTGGTCGGTGCCAGCGGGCGTCGCGGGCTTGCGAATCTGGCCGTCGCAGCCCGTCATCGGCTTGGGCGCCGCCTGGCTGCTCGCTGTCGCCGTGCTCGGCTGGCGGCTGGCCAAGGCGATGCAGGATGAGCGCGTGCGCGGGCGTACACGCGTGCGCGCGGGCGCCGTCGGCGCGTACGGCTACGCCCATTCCGCTGATGTCGCCGTCCGCGAGCAGGCCGTTGCCGGTGAAGCCGCGAGGCCGCGGGAGAAGGAGCCAGGCGGCGCAGCTGCAGAAACCGCGTTGCCGGAGATCTCGGTGGACGAGGCGATGGCCGAACTCGCCAGCATGATCGGCCTGGAACCGGTCAAGGAGCAGATCAGATCGATCGCGTCGTCGATCGAAGCGGCCCGGATGCGAGCCCTCGCAGGTTACGCGACCGACAAACCGATGCGCCACTTCGTGCTCCTCGGCCCGCCAGGCACCGGCAAGACCACCGTGGCGCGTGTCATCGCCAAGATTTTCTATGCCTTCGGGCTGCTCGACACGCCATACGTGGTTGAAGCGCAGCGGGCCGACCTGGTCGGCGAGTTCCTTGGCGCCACGGCGATCAAGACCAATGAGCTCGTCGACGCGGCTCTCGGCGGCGTCCTTTTCGTCGACGAGGCGTACAGTCTCGTGAACGAGGGCGACGGCCAGGCCGACAGGTTCGGCAACGAGGCCGTTCAGGCACTGCTCAAACGGGCAGAGGACGACCGCGAAGACCTCGTCATCATCCTCGCCGGATACGACAAGCAGATGGAGGACTTCCTGGCCAGCAACCCCGGCCTGGCGTCGCGGTTCGCCACCCGGGTGAAGTTCCCCAGTTATACGGCGGCCGAGCTGCTGCAGATCGCCGAGTCCTGCGTGGAGCGGCGGGGCGATGTGCTTGACGCCGACGCGCGGCCAGCCCTGTGGCGGATGTTCGAGGAGGTGGCGCGCCGTCGCATCGTTGATGACCTCGGCAACGGGCGGTTTGTGCGCAGCCTGGTAGAAAAGGCGGCGGAGGCGCGTGACGTGCGGGTCATGAGCAACGCACACGATCCGGATCCGGCCGAGCTCATCACCATCTGCCCGCCTGACACCGATCGCGCGTTCGCCGAGCTCACCTCTCGTTTCCGCGGGTACGAGCAGACGCCAACGTTGGCGAGCGCGCTAGCCGAGTTGGATGGCCTCATCGGCCTCGAGCCTGTGAAGCAACAGGTGCGTGCGATCACCGCTCAGCTCCAGGTGGCGCGCATGCGCGAGCGCCAGGGCCTGGCCAGCATGCCGCCCGCGAGGCACTTCGTGTTCACCGGCCCGCCGGGTACGGGCAAGACCACGGTGGCGAGGGTCCTCGGCCGTGTATTTGCCGCGCTCGGTCTCCTTGCGCGGCCTACGGTGGTTGAGGCACACCGCGGCGATCTTGTCGGGGAGCATCTGGGTTCGACGGCGGTCAAGACCAACAAGGTGATCAGCTCCGCGCTCGGCGGGGTGCTGTTCGTCGACGAGGCATACTCGCTCAGCAACCACGGGTATTCCGGCGGCGACGCATACGGTGCCGAAGCGATCCAGATCCTGCTCAAGCGGGCGGAGGACGACCGCGACCGCCTGGTCGTCGTGCTGGCAGGTTACACAGCGGCGATGGAATCGTTCCTGGCGAGCAATCCGGGCCTCGCGTCACGGTTCGCCACCCGGGTGCGGTTCCCGAGTTACTCGGCCGCGGAGTTGCAGCGCATCGCGATGCATCTGGCGGGCCAGGCCGGCGACGTTTTCGACTCCGAGGCGCTCGCCGGACTGGGGCAGATCTTCGGCGAAGTCTGTGCGCAGGACCGGGTGGATGAGCTTGGCAACGGCCGATTCGCGCGGTCGCTGTTCGAGCGTGCTTGCGCGAACAGGGACCTGCGGGTGTCGCGGCTGGGCGAACGCGCGAGTGCAGCGGAACTGACGACCGTAACCGGCGCCGACATCCGCGCTGCCTGTCAGGACTTCGCAGCCCGCTGATCAGCGCTCAAGTTCTGCGCCTGTCGGCCAGCGGCAGGTCCTTCAGGCCCGGGTAGCGCCGGGGAGGGCAGTGCCGCCCCAGGGATGGTCGTGACGAGCAAGGACTGTGCCGCCACACCGAAAGGCCCAGCGGCGTCGTGCAGCGTCGTGCGGCAGGTTCCGGCGCCTTCCGGGCCGACCACGGAGGCCGATTCCAGGCAGACCCACTCATCTGCCGGGTGCCTGTGCAGGTGAAGCGAGAGGTCGAGGTTGTGATAGCTCCAGGCGGACCGGTCAAGCACGGCGCTTATCCCGCTGCCGAAGTCGGCGAGTGCGGCTGCTCGTTGCAGCGACGAGGGCAGCACGTCTGGCAGCAAGGGTACGAGCAGCCGCGCCCAGGCGACCGCGGGAGCGCGTTCGCGGAACGATCCGCGGACGAATCGCATCTCTACCGCTTCCTGGTAACCGAACCGGAAGGATGCGCGGCCAAACGACGACTCCTCAGCAACGGGCCAGGAGCAGCGCCGGCGGCCGTGCTCGCGGCTGGGGCAGTGCCGGTGGCGGTACTCGCGGCTGAGGCGCCGCCTGTGAGTCCGCGCTGAGCCAGGGGCGGCGGAGTGGGCGGCTGAGTCGGCGGCGGCTGAGTCCGCGGCGGCTGAGCCCGCGGCGACCGGGTAGGCCGCAGCTGAGTCGGCAGCGGCTGAGCCGTTTACAGCCCCCGCCATGAACAGGCCGGGTGCCACCTGCCATGCCCGGGCGCGGGCGCAGACCCGCTCATCATGCGTCAGGCTGGCGTCGACGCAGCGGGTGCGGCGCCCGTCCTTGACCACCTCGACATTTGAAGCAAGTTCAGCAACCGGCACCCCGGCCAGGAAATCGACGCTGAACTGCGGTGTCAGCCAGGTAACGCTGACCTGGCTGCGGCACGTACAGGCTGCCTTCCATCCGCACAGTTTGCCCGAACCATGCCCGAGACCATCCCGAGACCATCCCGAGACCGTGTCTGAGGGTGAGCCGGGGCCGGCCGACCCGCCTCATGTGAGTGGCCGATCGAATTACTCGCACCAGCACTTTCACCGGGCTCGAGTTTGTCGAACCCGGTCTGGTGCTGGTGTCCGAATGGCATCCCGACGCGGACACCCCGAACGCGCGCGACCATCCCGTTCTGCGGTTGGCATGCGCCCGCGTCGCGCGGAAGCCTTGATCGCGGATCCCGGGTGAGGCGCCGTCCGCGGCGGTATGAGAATCGCTCAGGTCTGCGGCGGCAGGTCGGCCAGGGCCGCGGCGATCTCGTCTTCGTCCGAACCCACCTCGTCGAGGGTTTCCATCAGCACGTGCAGGGCCTCGTGCCGTTCGGTGCCGAGATCGAGGAGCCGTTGCGCAGCCTCCCACAGTTCCGGCGGTTGGCCGCGCCACAACCTGTCGGCGAGCGCGACGTGATGGTCGAGATGGGTGTCCGCGTCATGTTGCGCGCCGTGCCTGCCGTTACCCCACTGGCTGCCGCGGCCGTGGCTGGCCGCTAGGAGCCTCCGGCGATCGGCGGGCTCAGCGGGGTTCAGGGAGTCCAGATCCACTTCGCCATAGCGGCCGGCGAGCAGCGGAAATGCGAAAGTCCGGCGCGCGAGCGCCTCCAGGTCACCGTCCGGCAGCAGTCGGTTGACCAGATCGCGGTCAAGCCCGAACGATTCAGGGCCGCGATAGGTCCGCGCGAAGGTGCCGATGGACTCGAACACGGCGTCGAGCGTTGCCCTGATCGCGCTTGTCCGCAACTCGCTCCGTCTCCCGGCCCATCGGGTCCAGGCGGCGAGGACATGCGGCATGGCGTCCTGCTCCGCCGGGCTCAGCACGACCTTGCGCGGCAGCCAGTCAAGCAGGAACCGCTCCACCTTGATGGGACTCATTCGCAGTGGCCGACGGAAATCATGGTCACAGCCGTAGTCGATGATGCGGTCGGTGCAGCGGCTTGCCGCCCGCCGGTCGGACAGATCCTCGGCCTCGTCCGAGGCGAGGAACTCCGCTGCGAGCATGGCCCGGTAGTCCTTGCTCCAGGCCAGGTGCCGTGGGCCAGCCGTGACCGCAAGCCCAGGGGCGGTCGCGATGGACCCTGCGACCTGGCGGCCTGGCGGGAGTGTGCGGATCCTCGCCCTGATGAACGCGTGATAGGCGGCGAAGGAATCGCTCACCGGCGGCGCGACGGCGCGGTCGGTCTCCGCCAGCGCGGCTTCGAGCATGCGGCGCGCCTGCCCGGGTGGCAATGCGTCGAATGATCCGTGGCCTGCGGTCTCCGGGTCTCCGGCAGCCGCACGGCCGCGCTCGAGCAGCTTGTCCACGTGCGAGGTAACCCAGCCGTCGCGGAGCATGCCGCTGTAGTTGTAGTCGACGGCAGCGACGAGCGCGTGCCTTTCCGCACCCGCGTAGCTGAAGACACAGACCACCTCGTCGTGGTCACCGTAGGTATCGCGGTTGACGTAGCACTCACCCGGCGCGACCTTGCCGACCTGGTCGGCCCAGCGCGGGCGCGGCACGCCGCGCTCCATCAGTTCGAGTGCGGCTTGCTCCGCCTGTGCGGCCTGGCGGGTGGTGCCGAGGCAGGCGATTCCCGCGAGCAGGGCAAGCGCTACCGGGTTGCGCTGGCGGGCGGCGTAAGCGACAAGGCCCTCGCCCACGAGTTCCTCGACATCGAGGCCGTGCCTGCCGCCGTCGCGCTGATTACGCTGTGTTCCCTGCTTACCCTCGTCACCAGTATCCAGGCGCTGCCCCCACCAGGTGCCGAGGATCTTGCTTATCATGAGTTCCGCGTCAAGCGGGCTGCGCAGCGCGAGCAATTCACGCGCTGCCGTGAGCATCTCCGCGAACAGCGCGTTCGGCGGCGGGCTTGCGCCTGCGGCCGCCCGGTGAGCCGCCCGCACGTTGCGCGGGCCATCGCTCGAACCGCCGCGCGGGCCCTGGCCACCGGTGGGTTTGCTACGGCGCTGGCTCACACTGTCGCCTTGTTGCCTCTCCGGCCGCGTGCCGCGTCGCCACGTCGACGTTACGGTGCCACTCGGCCACGGTCTCATCTCAATCAGGCCAGACACGCGCTGCACGTTTACCAGCTCGGCCCGGGATACGGACCAAGCCTCTCAGATGGGCGCACCGCGATGCCATCGCTACGGGGACGGCCCGCCCGCATCGTGACCTTCTCGGGTCGCGCGGGCGGAACCCGGGCCGCGGGACGCGAGCCCGGGTTCGCGGGCGCGAGCCGACATCTCGGCGCGCAGGCGTGAGCCGACTGCCTGCTACCCGGACGGCGGTACCGAGTTCACCAACCCGAGCAGACGCTCGCGCGCGACCCGTTCGACCAGTCCTGCCGTGACCGCGAGGCCCAGGTGGTCGGCGCACATCCAGGTGTCGGTGACACAGCGCTCGACCGTAGTGGCCGGCAGCGCGGGAAACTCGGCGGTGAGCCGAGTTGTGACTGTCTCGCTGGCGGCCAAATCCGTCCCACGAACCCGCTGCACCTGCGGGCCTGCGACGGCGCGCTCTATTACTGCCTGCATCTCGGACCTCTGTCAGCGTGTGTCAGCATGCCTGAATGACGCGGCATTGCTCCAGATCCCATTTCAACTGCGTTGACCACCATGTCAAGGGTCTGCAACGTAAACCGCTCGTTACTTCTTGCGTGGCCGCGGCTCGGGTGTGCTAGCGGGAGCAGCCCCGTGGGAATGACGACACTCGCGCCACTGCGCCGCCGGCCTGCCGCGTAGCAGCCTATACCCCTCAGGATCCCCAGATAACGGTCGGTTAGAGCCTCAGCACGTCTAGTCTAGGTCGCGCTCTATGAAACCGCCATGCCACGAATCAAGTGCCTCTGACCTGGGACTTCACGAATTTGCGGTAGGTTTCTGCCTTGACTTTGAGCGCCTCAGAGGCAGCCGGGCGCCGCGCGTGTGAGCCCCGGGTTGGGGCGCGAAAAACCTGCGCCTGGTGGTCCCGGGGAGGCCCGACGGTCACTGTCAACGTGGAGAACTCGGATGTCGCCAGGCGATCTTAGGCAGGGATTACGGGGAGGGGGAGAGGTGGCTGGGTTTGTCATCCGGCGCGCGCTCAGCCGGGTCAAGGGCCTCGCGCGCGTGCTGACCGCGCACCTGTCGTGCGTACCTGTCTCCAGTACCATGCCAAGACCGATAGCCTGCTGTATTCAGGGCACACTGTACGTCACTCAGCACGCAGCAGGCCGAAGGGAGCCATCGCATGACAGGCGCCGGCCCCCACCGGGGGACTTGCCCGTGAGCACGGACACCTCTGTGCCGCAGCCGCGGGTGTCTGGGCTGGCGGTATCCGACTCCGCGCTGCTCGCGACGCTGCTCCGCGAAGCGCCGATCGGATTTGCGTTCTTCGACCCGGACCTGCGCTTCCGCCGGGTGAACCGGACGCTAGCGCGCCTGCACGGGTTGGGTCACCGTGAGCATCTTGGGCGGCTGCCTTCCGAGATCTGGCCGCCCGACCTCGCCACCAGGGTGGAGTCGTCGGTGCGCCGGGTGCTCGCTGAAGACCGGCCGGTCTTCGAGGCCGACCAGCAGATTGCCACGGTCGTGGGGCCGGCGGCGCGACGGGAATCGCCGGATGGGCGCGATCATCAGGTGGACGGCCACGCGGAGGTGCACCACTGGGCGTTCTCATGGTTCCCTTCGCACGATACGGATGGCAAGATCACCGGCGTCGTCCTTATCGCCGTGGACGTCACCGACAGGCAACGTGGTGAAGAGGCGGTGCGCAGGAGCGAGGAGCGATACCGGTCCCTCGTCCGCGCTGGCGCACAGGTCGTGTGGGTGACCACGCCGACCGGTGACATCGCTGAGGACTCGCCCGAATGGCGGGCGATCACGGGTCAGACGCTCGGCGAGTACGTGGGCAGTGGGTGGCTGGACGCTATCCATCCCGAGGACCGCGAGCGCGTGGAGCACGCGTGGCGCGAATGCGTACGTACCGGCGCCGTGTTCGACACGTCCTACCGCGTCCGCACCCGCGCCCGGGCATACAGGTACTACGACGTGCGCGCGGTGCCCATCATGCGTGATGGTGAGGTGGTCGAGTGGGTCGGCGCCAACACCGACGTAACCGGCCAGCGCGAAGCCGAGGAAATGCGCGGCCGTCTCACCGAGCAGCTGTCTGCCGCGGCGCTGCGCACCGCCAGGCTGCAGCAGGCGACGTCAATGCTCGCTGAGGCGCTCACGGTGGAGCAGGTCGTCGAGGTGATCACCGAGGTCGGCCGGTCGGCGATCGGCGCGGACCGGTCGGCGGTGGCCCTGCTTGATCCTGAACGGCTGCGGTTGAAGACAATCAACGCGGTCGGCATCCCCGACGGTCCTGGCTCACACGAGGACGATATTCCGCTGGACCGGCCGAGCATCATGACGACCGCGATCTTGACCAGGCGGCCTGTTCTGGTCGAGACCCCGACTTCTCTGCGCGCGTACTTCGACCCTGAGGCCAACCTGGACCTCTTCCTCGATCACACGGATGAACGAGCGTGGGTCGGGCTTCCGCTGCTCGCCGCCGGTGCGCCGCTTGGCGCGCTCAGGTTCTCCTTCGCCCGGCCCAGGAAGATCACAGAGGAGGAGCGGGTTTTCCTGGAGGCGCTGGCCGGTCAGTGCGCGCTCGCGGTCGAGCGGGCCACCTTGTTCGAGCGCGAGCACACGACGGCGGAGACCTTGCAACGCAGCCTGCTGCCTGACCGCTTGCCCGACGTGCCAGGTATCGTCCTCGAGGCCAGGTATCTGCCGGTCACCAGCAACATGGAAATCGGCGGCGACTGGTACGACGCGTTCTTGCTGGCCGATGGGCGGCTAGCGGTCGCGGTGGGCGACGTTATGGGCAAGGGCGTTACGGCGGCGGCTGGCATGGGCCGGGTCCGCAATGCCCTCCGCGCGCTCGCGCTCAGCGACCCGCGTCCCGCGGCGGTCCTTACCGGCCTCGACAGGCTGTTTGCCGCCACTGAGCTTGAGGAGCAGGTGACGACCGTCGCTTACGTCGTCATCGATCCTGCGACCGGCGAAGGCGTCGGTGGCAACGCCGGTCACCTGCCGCCCCTGCTGCTGACGGCGGATCGGCCGCCGCAGCTCGACGCAACGCCCGCAGGAACCCCCCTCGGCTGGGCCAGCCCGCGAAGGCAGTACGCTTTCCGGTTGCAGAAGGGGAACACTGCGGTCTGGTATTCCGATGGACTTGTGGAGAGTCGTGATCGCGGCCTCGACGCCGGCCTTGACGAACTCGTCACGGTCGCCGGGCAGGCATCCCCGGAGGTGATCGCGCGTCCGGGCGGGCTTCTCGAGTATCTGGTCGACAGGATGCTCGCGGGTCACGAACAAGATGATGATGTCACCGTTCTTGTACTTCAGGTGCCGTACGAATGATGTGGATGAGCGCAGGTGAGAACCCGGAGGGAGCCGGTCACCGCAGCGGTCAGACTGCCCGATCTGGACGATCCACCGTCCAGGGCAGCCTAGTGTGGTGGCTGGGCATGGTCCAAGCAACCGGGTCCTCGGAGCAGGGTCCGAATCTCGGCAGATGTTCGCGGGAGAGGTATCTGTGTCGCCGGCCAGACAGCAGCGAGAAACAGCGGTCGCACTTGTGGATGACGCCGTGCCCGCGCCAGGCGAAGATGAGCCAGGCGCGGATTCCGGCCATGTGCGGCGGGGCGCGGCAAGCAAGCGGCCGCGCGCAGTGAAACAGTCGGCCACCGAGCCGGCCGCGGACGCCGAACGCGCTCCGCGCAAGAAGGATGCGTCCCGATCGGCTGAGGCCGGCCTTGCCGGACCTTCGCCGGAGGAACCGGCTTCCCAGCCAGCGGACGATGGGGACATCGGCCTGGACGGGGCGGTAGACGCCGCTGAGGGTGACGACCTCGATCTGGCCGGACCTGACGACGTCGCGGATCTGGACGACCTCGAAGAGGTCGACGTGACCGACGACGAGATCGCGGTGGAGATCGAAGCCGACGTGGTCGTGGATGAACCAGCGGACGTGGCCGACGCGGAGGAACCTGCGGATGGCGGCGACGGCCCAGAAGAAGTGACCGCCGGGCGCGAGGCCGATGGGCCGACCGGCGCTGTGCGCGAGACCGAGGGAGACGACGAGGCCTTCGTCTACGGTGACGACGACGAGGATCTCCCCGCGGCACAGGTCGCCGCCGCTGGTGCCACCGCCGACCCGGTGAAGGACTACCTCAAGCAGATCGGCAAGGTCCCGCTCCTCAACGCCGAGCAGGAAGTGGAACTGGCGAAGCGCATCGAGGCTGGGCTGTTCGCGGAGGAGAAGCTCGCCGCAGACGGCGTCAGGCTCGCCGCGAATGGCCGGGGTGATCTGGAGTGGATAGCCGAGGACGGCAGACGCGCCAAGAATCACCTGCTTGAGGCGAACCTGCGGCTCGTGGTGTCGCTGGCGAAGCGGTACACCGGGCGCGGCATGCTCTTCCTTGACCTGATCCAGGAGGGCAACCTCGGCCTGATCCGCGCGGTCGAGAAGTTCGACTACACCAAGGGATACAAGTTCTCCACCTATGCGACGTGGTGGATCCGGCAGGCCATTACCAGGGCCATGGCCGACCAGGCGCGTACGATCCGCATCCCCGTGCACATGGTGGAAGTGATCAACAAGCTCGCCCGCGTACAGCGGCAGATGCTGCAGGATCTGGGTCGCGAGCCGACACCTGAGGAGCTCGCGGCCGAGCTCGACATGACCCCGGAGAAGGTCATCGAGGTGCAGAAGTACGGCCGTGAGCCGATCTCGCTGCATACCCCGCTCGGTGAGGATGGCGACAGCGAGTTCGGTGACCTGATCGAGGACTCTGAGGCCATCCAGCCGGGGGAGGCGGTCAGCTTCACGCTGCTGCAAGAGCAGCTGCACTCGGTGCTCGACACGCTGTCCGAGCGCGAGGCGGGCGTGGTGTCGATGCGGTTCGGGCTCACCGACGGTCAACCCAAGACGCTCGACGAGATCGGCAAGGTCTATGGCGTGACCAGGGAGCGGATCCGCCAGATCGAATCCAAGACAATGTCCAAGCTGCGCCACCCCTCCCGTTCCCAGGTGCTGCGCGACTATCTCGACTGAGACTATCTCGACTGAGACTATCTCGACTGAGACTATCTCGACTGATCTGACGTCACGCCGTCGGCTGGCGTCGACCGATAACCGTGATCCCGGAGCGTATTCAGTGACATTCGCTAAGAATGCCGGGATCCTAATGTAGCGCCGCCGCTGCTCTCCCCAGCCGCCGCCCGCGGGCGGCGGCTGGGCGGGCGTGGCCGCGTCACCTGGGCCGGCGGCGACCGTCCCCGGCTGTGGCGGTGAGCAGCGTGGCCGCGTGGTCGGCCACGTAGGACTGCGATTCGCGCGGCATCCGCACGTAGCCCTGCGCGGGCGGGCGGGCGGGCAACTCCAGCGGCCGCCACTGGACGTCGCGATAGGGGATGCTCGAGAGCAGGTGCGCGATCATGTTGATCCTGGCGCGCCGCTTGTCGTCGCTTTCGACGACGTACCAGGGCGCCTCCGGAATGTCGGTGTGCACGAACATCTCGTCCTTTGCCCGCGAGTAGTCCTCCCACTTGGTGATCGACTCAAGGTCCATGGGGGACAGCTTCCAGCGGCGCATCGGATCGTCCAGCCTGGACCTGAACCGGATCTGCTGCTCAGCATCGCTGACCGAGAACCAGTATTTACGCAAGATGATCCCGTCTTCGACGAGCAGCCGCTCGAAGATCGGGCACTGGTGGAGGAACCGCTTGTATTCCTCCTTGGTGCAAAAGCCCATCACGTGCTCGACACCGGCGCGGTTGTACCAGCTACGGTCGAACAGCAGGATCTGGCCGGCCGCGGGAAGGTGCTCAACGTAGCGCTGGAAATACCATTCGGTGCGTTCCCGTTCGGTGGGTGCCGGCAGCGCGGCGATTCTGGCGATGCGGGGATTGAGGTACTGGGTTACCCGCTTGATCGTGCTTCCCTTGCCTGCCGCGTCGCGCCCTTCGAAGATCACGACGACGCGTCTTCGCTCGGCCCGCACCCACTCCTGAAGCTTGACGAGTTCCGCCTGCAGGCGGACCAGTTCGTGCTCGTAGATGCGACGCGGCAGCCGTTTGGTATCTGTGGCCTGCACCTTGCCGTGCGCTTTCTTGGCCTTGCCGTCCTTGCTGGTGCCGTCCTTGTGCGCCACTGTCGCCTCCCTCAGCTGAGTATGGACGTACCCGGCAACCGGCAAGTGATCCTGGCAAATCCGCATGGCCGGGTCAGGCGAGCGGGATGAGCAGGTCCTCCTCCTCCGACGTTCGGCAGGTGATGCGGAAGTTCGACACCCGTCAGGCTGAACGGCCCCGCGCGCTGCGGCCAGGGCAGTTCGTAGACGTCGAAGACCTGGTGGAGATCGGCGCGGGGTCAACCGCCGCCAGCCGCCCGATGACACCCTCGACGCAGAACAGCGGGATTTTCGGGAGGTGCCCGCCCCCGTCGGCACGTGCACGGTAGGGCGCGTGGGCGTCCAGGCAGTGGTCGGCGTGCCCGTGGGTGGTGACGACCGCGTCGATCTGATCGGCGGGGCAGCGTGCGAGCAGGCGCGGCAACGTCGCATAGCCGAAGGTCGAGCACGATCCTGAAGCGGTCCCGCTCGACCAGGAAGCCAGCCGCAGCTCGCCCGGCCTCCGGCCAGGCGCCGCAACTGCCAAGGACCCGCAGGTTCCGCATGGCAGCCATTCTGTCAGCACAGAATCTGTCAGCACAGAATCTGTCAGCACAGAATCTGTCAGCACAGAATCTGTCAGCACAGAATCTGTTCAGCACAGACATGCCTGCGCGGGCCGGGTGCCGTGCGCGAACGGCCCGAGCAAGCCAAGAAAGGGCGCCCTTTCACCCATCAGGGAGGCGGGGCGCCCAGGGAAACGGGCTCAGCGCTCGCGCGTGGTCTGTGCCGTGCTGGAGAGCCGTTCGGTCTCATCCTGAATTTCCGCCGCTACCTTAGCCAGCACCGGCGCGTGCTGCCTGTTGTGATGAGCACAGAACAGCAGTTCTCCGGAGTTGGGGAGCAGGACGCGGACGAACGCCTGGGCACCGCAGCGGTCACATCTGTCCGCGGCAGTGAGCGGCTTGGTGGGGGCTAGAGCTCCGTTCAACGTCGCCTCCTCGCCTTCAGCTGGCTTGCTATCGTGCGTTCCGGCCGGTCAGCCGTGCGTTCCGGCCGGTCAGCCGTGCGTTCCGGCCGGTCAGCCATCTTCTCTCTCAGCACAGCACAACACCTAACCGCAGCTCCACGTTCCCAACCGGAGTTCTCCTACGCCACGAGCGTAAGGCCAGCATTAAAGTGACCCAGGTTACTGGTGGCTTAATGTCACGTAATGTCACATGCATGTTCACTACAGTAGCCGGTTTCGATCACGGAAATGCCATGATCCGATACTCTGCGCGCTCATGCCCGGCGCGCGGCGTGCCTTTGCCGCTTTGTCGGCGGGACCGGCTACCCTGCGGTGAGGCATCAGTCCCCGCTACTCGCAGGGATCCACGCCTGGAGGAGACCACCAGTGACCGCCCCTATCACGACGCCCGTGCCCGGAGCGCCGACCGGCGCCGACGGTTACACGGCGCACCACCTGTCAGTTCTCGATGGGCTCGACGCGGTACGTAAGCGCCCGGGCATGTATGTCGGCTCCACCGACAGCCGGGGGCTGCTGCACTGCCTGTGGGAGATCTTCGACAACTCGGTGGACGAGGCGCTGGCCGGGTACTGCTCGCGGATCGAGGTCACGACCCACGCCGACGGCAGCGCGGAGGTGCGCGACAACGGGCGGGGAATCCCGGTCGACGTGGAGCCCAAGTCCGGCCTGACCGGGGTGGAGCTCGTACTGACCCGGCTGCACGCGGGCGGCAAGTTCGGTGGCGGCTCCTACACCGCATCAGGCGGGCTGCACGGGGTTGGGGCCTCCGTGGTGAACGCGCTCGCCGCCCGGCTGGATGTCGAGGTCGACCGCGGCGGCCATACCCACGCCGTCAGCTTCAGGCGCGGTGTGCCTGGCGAGTTCGCGGGCCCGGGCCCACAGGCGCGGTTCACCCCCAGGCCGGGATTGCGCCAGGTCCGCAGGATCGCCAAGCGGGTGACGGGCACGAGAATCCGGTTCTGGCCGGACCGGCAGATCTTCCTGCGGGACGCGGACATTCCGCTCGGCTCGCTGGCCGAGCGCGCCCGCCAGACTGCCTACCTGGTGCCCGGGCTCACCGTGAGCGTGGTCGACGCCCGTGACCGGGACAGCCGCCAGGCCGGCCCAGCTGCGCAGGACCTGAGGGCCGAGCCGGACAGCCGGGCGGACCAGGAATTCAGGTTCGACGGCGGCATCGCGGAGTTCTGCGCCCACCTCGCGCCCGACGAACCCGTCACCGACGTGCTGCGCCTCGCGGGTTCCGGGCGGTTCACCGAGACCGTGCCCGTGCTCGATGAGCAGGGCCACATGACCCCGGCCGACGTGGAACGCGAGCTCAACGTCGACGTCGCGCTGCGCTGGGGCACCGGATACGACAGCGTCATGCGCTCGTTCGTCAACGTCATCGCGACGCCGAACGGCGGCACGCACATGACCGGCTTCGAGCGTGCGCTCGTCCGCGCCCTCAACGAGCAGTTGCGCGGCGTCAGGCTGCTCAAGAACGGTGACGACCCGGTCTCCAAGGACGACGTGGCTGAGGGGCTGACCGCGGTCGTGGCGGTGCGGCTGCCCGAGCCGCAGTTCGAGGGCCAGACCAAAGAGGTGCTCGGCACCCCCGCCGCGGCGAAGATCGTGGCGCAGGTCGTCGGGCAGGAGCTTCGCTCGTTTTTCGCCGAGCCTAAGCGCGGGCAGAAGCAGCAGGGCCGCGCCGTGCTCGAGAAGGTCGCGTCCGCGGCCAAGGCACGCATCGCCGCCCGTGAGCACAGGGAGAACCAGCGCCGCAAGAGTGCGCTCGCTAGCTCGGCGCTGCCCGCGAAGCTGGTGGACTGCCGGTCGGCGGATGATCGCAGCGAGCTGTTCATCGTGGAGGGCGACTCCGCGCTCGGCACGGCCAAGCTCGCCAGGAATTCGGAGTTTCAGGCATTGCTGCCGATCCGGGGCAAGATCTTGAATGTGCAGAAGGCGTCGCTGGCCGACATGCTGAAGAACACCGAGTGCGCCGCGATCATCCAGGTGCTCGGGGCTGGCTCCGGCCGTACCTTCGAACTGGACGCCGCGCGTTATCAGCGGGTCATCTTCATGGCCGATGCCGATGTTGACGGCGCGCACATCCGGTGCCTGCTGCTCACCCTGTTCCATCGGTACCTGCGGCCGATGCTCGACGCCGGCCGGGTGTTCGCGGCGGTGCCGCCGCTGCACCGGGTCGAGCTGGTGAAGCCCCGCAAGGGGCAGGACAAGTACCGCTACACCTATTCCGACGCCGAGCTGCACCGCAGCCTGCTCGAGCTCGAGCGCAGGAGCCAGCGCTGGCGGGAGCCGGTCCAGCGCTACAAGGGCCTCGGCGAGATGGATGCGGCACAGCTCGCGGAGACGACGATGGATCCACGGCGCCGCGCGCTCCGGCGGATTCGCGTTGATGACGCTGCCGACGCGGCGACCGTGTTCGACCTCCTGATGGGCAACGAAGTGGCGCCACGACGCGACTTCATCGTCAGTGGTGCCGCAGAGCTTGACCCGTCGCGAATCGACGCGTGAGCTCTTCTACCAACACGGGTTTAGGGCGTGTCCGGAGTGTGCGCGGCCAGGCCCGCGCCGACGGCCGCGAGCGGATGCGCGAGCCCCACCCCTGAGCCGTCCCGCTTGCCTGACGGGCCAGGCAAGTCGATCGGCGCGCCCGCCGCGGTCGCGCCGAGCGCGGGGGAGACGCCCGCCCAGGCGAGAATCAGCTCATCCTCGCCCTTGAGGAACCGGTGGCAGCGCACGCCACCGGTGCCGCGGCCCTTCGGCGGGAAATCGGCGTACGGCGCCACCTTTACGCTCGCGGCCGCCGTGCCGGGCAGCGCGCCCGCCCTGCCCGCGACCGTCACCACCACGGCGTCGCCGGATTCCGCCGGATCATCCACCGCGCCGAACCACACCACGTGGGCGCCCGCGGCAAGGCGTATCCCCGCCATTCCCCCTGCCGCCCGGCCCTGCGGCCGGACGGCCTCGGCGCTGAACCGCAGCAACTGCCCGTCGCTGGTCACGAACACCAGATCCGCGGTGTCGGCTGCGGCCGCCAGGCCCACAACCTGATCGCGGTCTTTGAGCGCGATCACCTCGAACTCCGCACGCGCCTGCGGGTAGTCAGGTATCACCCGTTTGACCACGCCATCGGCGGTGCCGAGGGTCAAGGCAGGAGCGTCGGCGGCCAGGCCGGCGAGCCCGACCACGGTCTCACCGGCAGCGAGCGCCACGAACTCGGTCACCGGCGCGCCGCCGGCCAGCCCAGGCGCGTGCGCGCTCGGCGGCAGCGCGGGAAGGTCGAGCACGCTGAGGCGGATCAGTCGGCCGGACGAAGTGACCACGCCGACGCTGCCCCGCGCCGTGGCGGGCGCCACCGACGAGATCACGTCGTGCGCGCCGCGCGGCCCAACTGAGGCTCCGGCGAGCGCGGCGCCCGCGGCGCTGGGTGGTGCGCCACGCGGCAACCGCTGCGGATCATCGTGGTCGGCTGCCGCGGCGCGGGCGATCAGGCCGGTCGCCGACAGGAGGACCGTGCATGGGTCGTCCGCCACCTCGAGCGGAACGGCCGCCGTCTTCGGCGCGCTGCCCGTGCCCTCGAGCAGCACGGTTCGCCGCGGCGTAGCGAACCGCTCGGCGATCTCCGCGAGCTCGCCGGAGACGACCGCCCGCAGCCTGGTCTCGGATTCGAGGATCGTGGTCAGTTCCGCGATCTCGGCCTGCAGGGTCTCGCGCTCATGCTCGAGCTCGAGCTTGTCGTATTTGGTGAGCCTGCGCAGCGGGGTGTCGAGAATGTACTGGGCCTGGATGTCGGACAGCTCGAACACGTTGATCAGCCGCTGCTTGGCTTCCGCCGCGTCCTCGCTTGAGCGGATGACCTGGATGACCTCGTCGATGTTGAGCAGGGCGATCACAAGGCCGTCGACCAGGTGCAGCCGCTCCTGGCGCTTTGCGCGCCGGTACTCGCTGCGCCGCCTGACCACGTCGATGCGGTGCTCCACATACACTTGCAGCAGTTCGCGCAGGCCGAGCACGCGCGGCTGGCCGTCGACGATCGCCACGTTGTTGATCCCGAACGACTCCTCCATCGGAGTCAGCCGGTAAAGCTCCTCAAGCACCGCCTCGGCGTGGAAGCCGTTGCGCACCTCGACCACCAGGTGCAGGCCGCGCTGCCGGTCGGTCAGGTCCTTCAGGTCCGCGATGCCCGCCAGCTTCTTCGCGTGCACGAGGTCCTTAATCCGGGCGATGACCTTCTCCGGGCCGACGGTGTACGGCAGTTCGGTCACCACGATCCCGGTCCGCCGCGGGCTGATCTTCTCGATCCGCGCCGCGGCCCGCGTCCTGAACGTGCCGCGGCCTGACTGATAGGCTTCCCTGACCCCGTCCAGGCCGATGATCTTCCCGGCGGTCGGCAGATCGGGACCGGGCACGAAACGCATCAACGTGTCGAGGGTCGCCTCGGGATTGTCGATGAGGTGCCTGGCCGCGGCGATCACCTCGCCGAGGTTGTGCGGCGCCATGTTGGTGGCCATGCCAACCGCGATGCCGGCGGCGCCGTTGACCAGCAGGTTCGGGAAGGCGGCTGGCAGGACGTCTGGCTCGGTCTCCTGGCCGTCGTAGTTCGGCCGGAAATCGACGGTGTCCTCGCCGATCGAGGCGACCATCTCCATCGCTGCGGGCGCCATCCGCGCCTCCGTGTAGCGCATCGCCGCTGGCGCGTCGTCACCGCCGAGTGAGCCGAAGTTCCCGTGCCCGTCGATCAGCGGGAGCCGCATCGCCCACGGTTGCGCCATCCGGGCGAGGGCGTCGTAGATCGCGGTATCGCCGTGCGGGTGCAGCCGGCCCATCACCTCGCCGACGACCCGGGCGCACTTGACGTGACCGCGATCGGGCCGCAGGCCCATCTGGTTCATCTGGTACAGGATCCGGCGCTGCACCGGCTTCAGCCCGTCCCTGGCGTCGGGCAGCGCCCGCTGGTAGATGACCGAGTACGCGTATTCGAGGTAGCTGCCCCGCATCTCCTCGGTGACGTCGATGTCGACGATCCGCTCTTCGAAATCCTCAGGTGGCGGGGGGGTGGTGGTTCCGCGTCGTGCCATGCGCCCATTGTCCCGGTCCGGCCGTGGATTCTGCATAACGGCTGCCGCGTGGCGCGCCGGTCAGGCGCATCGGGGGGTTCCGGGGGGTCGACCCCCCGGGCTGGCACTGCGCATAACGGCTGCCGCGTGGCGCGCCGGTCAGGCGCGGCAGGGCGGCGGAGGCCGAGGCTCGGACGATGCGTGGCTAGGACAGGCCCTAGAGCGCCGGGCGGGCGCCCACCTGGCTGAGCGCCTTGGCGGCGAGCCGGTTTCCTGCCGCAAGAGCTTCGCCTGGCGGCTTCTTGTCCAGCCAGGCGGGCAGGAACCCGGCGCAGAACGCGTCGCCCGCGCCGGTGTGATCCAGCGGCCTTTCGACCGCGAACGCGCGGACGTGCAAGGCCTCCGGTTGCCCATTCGCGTAGAACAGCGCCCCGTCCGCGTCCATCTTGATGACCACCTGTGGATACCACGCGGTGAGCACGCGCGCCGCCTGGTCGGGTTCCTCGCGGCCGGTGAGCACGCGCGCCTCGGGCTCGTTCGCGAAAAGCAGGACGGCACCGTGGCTGAGTTCGAGGAATGGCTCTGCGCCAACCCGCTCAACCGGGGCGTGCGAAGCCGCGTCCACGGAAATCGACATGCCCGCCCGCTTGGCCAGTCCGAACGCCGCGAGCGCCGCAGGCCTTGAGCCCTCGTTCAGCAGCGTGTACCCCGACATGTGCAGGTGGCTTCCCGGCGTGAACAGGTCTTTGGGCAGATCCTCGGGCGAAAGCGCCGCGTTGGCGCCAGGGTCGGAGAGCAGGGTGAGATCGCCCTTGTGAGTCACCATCACCACGCAGGTCCCCGTCGGCCGCTCCGGGTCCATCACGAGCCTGGCGTCCACGCCATAGCCCATGAGCTCCATGTCCCTGTTGCGGCCGGCGATATCGGCACCGCGCCTGCCGACGAACGCCACATCGGTGCCCTCAACGGCCATCCAGGCCGCGATATTGGCACCGGAACCGCCGCCGTGCATCGTCACGGTTGCGGGCGTGTCGCTCCCCTTTACCAGCGGGTATGCCGCGCGGGCGACCGCATCCGTCATGAGATCACCAACGACGACCACTCGCGTCATTGTCGTCACCACCTTGTCCCGAGCGCGGACGGCGATCCTGATGAAGCGGGGGCTCCGGTCCGCCTCCGGCCGGGCACCACGGGCCGGCACGTGAAATTTCCAGCAGCGTAGTGAAACCTAACAGCTTTCGTTCATCCTGGCAGTGAGAGCGCTCTGCCCGCTACCACAAGGACGGCTTCCTCTGACTGGGCGGCGAGCAATTGGTTGAGGCTGCCAAGCTGGTCGCGGAACACGCGGCCGCTCGCCGCGGCTGGGACGACGCCAGATCCTGTCTCCTCGCTGACCGCGACGACGCAGCTGCGAGTGTCCCGCCACGCACGGGCGAGTTCGCTGATCCGGGCGGCCAGACGGTTCGTGACCACTGGATCGCCAGCCGGGTGGCGCCATGCTCCCACCTCGTCGAGCACCGCGGCGAGCCAAGTGCCCACACTGTCGATCAGTACCGAGCCGGTGCTCGCCCGTAGCACGCCGGCCACGTCGGTGGTCTCCACCGTCTGCCACCAGCGAGGGCGGCGATCCTGGTGCGCGGCGAGCCGCGCCCGCCAGTCAGCGTCGTCGGCGACCGCGGGTCCG
>Ga0335078_10002459_pt1 | contig 28078 bp, 25 predicted proteins | sample Lox_Sample_32_FD_206711 | JGI IMG/M metagenome (GOLD analysis project Ga0335078, IMG submission 206711) | Soil microbial communities from Loxahatchee National Wildlife Refuge, Florida, United States - Lox_Sample_3.2 | ecosystem: Environmental > Terrestrial > Soil > Wetlands | place: USA...
TTTCCTGAGCCTCAGCAGCGCCCGCCCGGTTAGCCGATCCGCACCCTTCATCAGGTCGGCAGATACTCCATGGGGAACAACCTCAATTGGCGGGAGATGCTCCGCATTCGATGCCCGAGGGATCTGTGCCAATAGCGCGGACGCTCTTTGAGCCGTGTTTTCCGTTGGAGCCACCACCACGAGCGGAGACCTGCCATTCCACTGCCTCATCCAAGCCTCGGCCTCCCGCGAAGTGGCTGATGCCAGTTCGAGGCTGTGCAAATGGAGCATTGTAGGTATGCCACGGGCGAGCGCTTGCGCTACAAGCTCGTCCGCTCCGAGCGAGTGAACCATGAACCCACTAATGCCGTTAAGAACATCTTGCTGGCATGACACTACTTCCACGTTGCCGTTTGGCGCTGATTCGTTACTCCATGCACTTATCCGTGAAAGGACGGCCGACCCGCCCCCGACCGCCAGGCGGATCCTGAAGCGACCACTAGCTGCCAATGATTGTATGATAGACTGAAACGCGATTGCTTGCCCCGCTTTGGCCAGCATGCTGTCCCCCCTGGCGATCGCAAGAATCGTAATCATTTGTAACCATTCCAGGGTTAGAACTGTCTTGACGAAGCTGTCCAGCCGGGTGGCAGGTAAATCATCGCGCCCTTGTTCGCGTCGATCCCCGTAGGCTCCCGGACGGCGATCCTGGCGAACTACCGCATCGTACCGAATTCTGGCTACTTCGACCTGGAAAAGCCAGCGGGCTGAGTTCGGCCGAACGGTGCGGCGGCATGGCCGCCTCGGCCAGGGCGGGTTCCCTGACGAGTGATTCCTCATCGAGCGTTCGAGGCCGGCTCCAGGGCATCGCCCCAGGAGCCTGTCCCAGTTAGAGTGACAATGTGCTGGTCGCTTGCCCGCAGTTCGGTCAGGGTCGGCTGGGGCCTTCACCGACGCAGCCGGCCCGGGCACGCCAGTGGCAGGACGTTCCGAAGGGAGAAGAAGATGCCCCCAGACGCAGAGCCAGGGACAGGACAGACCCGGGGGCCGACCGCAAGCGAGCGCGCCGCCGAGAGCCGGGCGGTGGTGGATCGCGCCTTGACATTGGTCGGCGACCGCAACTACGACGAGGCATCGGAATACATCGCGCCTGAGTTGCGCGGGGTTGTCCGGGAGTTCGCCGAATTGACTCACGACGTGTTCCCGGACCTCGATGTCACCCTCGAAGACACGATCGCAGAGGGAGACAAAGTGGTATACCGCTGGTCAGCACGGGGTACCCATCAGGGCACGGCCAGGTACCGGACGTTGGGTGAGGTCCAGGGCACCGGTGGCAGGATCGAGGTCCAGGGCATAACCATCCTCCAGGTCGCGGACGGCAAGATCGTACGCACTTGGGGAGTCACCGACGAGGCGGCTGGCCTGGAGCAACTGGGCCTGCTCAGGTCTCCGTCCGTATACGGCTGACCTGAGGTACTGCCCCCGATTGATCCCCGATCCCGAGGGCGGGAACGGAGAATCACGCAGATGATCGCACCCGGCCAGGCCTCGGTGATGGCTGATCCTGGCCGCGACCGGTAAGAGTGACCTGGATCCGGAGGTGCGCGAGCGGCATGCATACGGTGTCGCATGAGGACAATCCAGGCGACCCCAGGATGATGATTCCGGCCCGTGAAGTCATCGCTCAGGTCCGGAGTGTCGTCGAGCGCTGGCATCGGCTCGACCCGGTCCTCGACTGGAAGGTCGTGGAACCGATGTTTCCGGCCGATTCCGCCCAGTGGGGGGGCCAGGTTGCGCGGCTCAGCCTCGTCAACTGCTACCAGTGGCATCTCGAGGATGCTTGCCGATCTTCCTACCAGGACCTTCGTCAGCTCGGCCGGCTCAAGCTGGCGATCGACGAGTCGAACCAGCGGCGAGGCCAGGGCATCGGCGCCATCGATCGCCGCGTGGCCAGGGACCTGAGTTCGCTGCAACCGGACGACAGCCACGCTCCGGTCTGCCTGGTTACTCCGGGCAACCTAATAGACCGCCTGTCCATCCTCGAGCTGAAGCGTTACCACATGGCCGTCCCTGCGGGCGTCGCCGAGCAGATCGCCGACCTCTGCGAAGGACTGGATGCTCTGATAAGAGCCCTGGCGTGTGGTCAGCAGCGGTTCGCATTCCACTCGACCCAGAAAGTGTACGGCGCTCATGGGTAGAGTCCCTCTCTCCCCAGGGTCGCTGAGGACCTGGTGCCGCCTCACCGTTCCTCGTGCACCTGCCCGGATGAGGCTGGCGCCCGGCGAAGTCCACGTCTGGAGGCTCGATCTCAACGTTCCTGAGACGCAGGTATCCGAGCTGAACCGGACCCTTGACGACGACGAGCAAGCCCGCAGCGCCCGCCTGGCGTTCAAGGCGGACCGCAGCTACTTCATCGCGGCGCATGGCCTCGTCCGCCATGTCCTCAGCTGCTATCTCGGCCTCATGCCCGACGCCGTCCGCTATGACCGTGCACCCCGCGGTAAGCCCCGTATCCGGACCGGCCCTCGCGACACGCACCTGCCGCTGCGGTTCAACGTGTCCTCATCGGACGACACCGCGTTGCTCGCCGTGTCACTGGATCGCGAGGTAGGCGTTGACATTGAGGTGATCCGCGGCGAACGCGACTGCATGGGCATCGCGGAGCGTTTCTTCTCGCCATGGGAGACGGCCGCGCTGCGCAGACTGGGGAACCAGGAGCGGATTCCTGCCTTCTACCGCTGCTGGGCCCGGAAAGAAGCCTACGTCAAGGCCACGGGGGACGGGATGTTCCTGCCTCTTGACTCGTTCGTTGTGCCTGTCGATCCGCCCGGCCCGCCCCTGACGCCCGAACGGCCGCAGCCGGTGTTCTTCTCTGCTGGCGGCGCCGGCCGAGGGCGGTGGACGATGATCGGCGTCCCCGAGATCGCCGGCTTCGCAACGGCGGTGCTGGTCGAGTCCGGCCAGGTCGATTACGCGCATTCGAGGCCGGAACGGCGGCAGCCCATTGCCCGTTTCCTCGCGGTCTGCCCAGACCGGCGACGCGAGGTCGGCTCAGCCAGGTGACGAACTGCTCCTGCGGGCAAATGCGCTTCTTCTCTAGAAGATGGACAATGATGCCGTGGTGCGAATCTGGATAGAGAAGCCGCATGATTCGGATGCCCTGGTCGTCGGTGGCGGCCCGGCCGGGGCGGCGGCCGCGGCGCGGCTCGCGGCGCAGGGCTTCAAGACGATCCTGGTCGACCGGGCCACCTTTCCTCGCGACAAGGTATGCGGTGATTTCGTCGGTCCCGCGGCGCTCGTCGAGCTTGCCGATCTCGGCGTGGTAGAGATGCCGGGTTTCCGCGCGACCAACAAGATCCGCGATGCCGCCCTTCACCTCGACGGGAAGAAGCTGATCGTACGGCCGCTTCCCGACGTCAAAGGCCTTCCGTCCTATGGACGGGTGATACCACGGCTGGAACTCGACGCCTGGATCGTGGAAGCAGCCCGGCAAGCGGGGGCGACTGTCTACGGCGACCGGAAGGCGACCGAGGTGGAACGGACCCGTGACGCGGTGACCGTCCGGGGTGAGAGCGCTTCGGGTCCGTGGGAGCTTCGCACCCGCCTGCTACTTGGAGCGGACGGGAGCAACTCGACTATCGCTCGCGCGATCCGAGGAGGCTTGCCGCCCAGGGAGGACCGGATACTGGCAGTGCGGGCCTACTTCAGCGACGTCGACGGCCCGGGCGACCAAGCCGATCTTTACTTTTCCAGCGAGAGCTTCCCCGGCTATTACTGGCTGTTTCCAGCTAGAGGCGCACAGGCCAACGTGGGCGTCGGAATGGTCCTGTCGACATACCCGCATACCAACCATAATCTTCGGGAGCTGCTACTGCGGCTGATGGCCAACGACAAGGCTATGCAGAGACGCCTCGGCGGCGCCGAGATGCACGGGAAGGTGGTAGGTTGGCCGCTGACTACCTACAATCCCCGTCTGCCACTGACCGGCGATCGCGTGATGCTGCTCGGGGACGCCGCCGGCCTCATTAACCCGCTCAACGGCGAAGGGATCCAGTACGCGCTGCTGAGTGCCCGGTGGGCCGCCGACATCGCTTCTGACTGTCTTTCTTCTGACCTCTTGGATGCACTGTCGCTCGCCCGCTACGAACAGCGCGTGCAGCAGGAACTGCGGTACGACATGGCGCTCGCCGTGCTCATCGTGCAGCTTATCCGCAACCGCAACCTCAATCCTGTGTGGCTGCGGGCACTGCGCCTGATCGTATCGCGCGCGAAGCTGGATCCCGACTACGGATACCGCGTCGGCTGCGTTCTCGCCGGCCTGACTCCGGCCACCGACGCGCTGGCCCTCAGCGTGGTGACGGGGACGATCGAGCAGGCCATAGTCTCCGCTGGGTTCAGCGCGCTCCTGAACGGCCTTGGCGGGCCGAAGAAAATGGGCCGCTTTGCCTACGGCGTGGCCCGGGGAGGGGTAGGAACGGCTGTCGCGGGCGTCTCGAATCCGCTCGATCTCGTCGACTGGGCGGTAGAAGTTGCCGGGAGAGCGGTTGAACTTGGCACCCAGTTGGCCCTTACAAAGATAGATCCCGGGCGGACGCCCCCGGCAGGTCGGCCGTCAGCGACGGCTCACAGATCCCGCTCGATCATGTAGAGGACGATGTCGCGGATGAACTCGGTGTGTTCATTCGGCGTCAAATGGCCGAAGGCCCAGTCGAACTCGCCCAGCGCCGCCCCGGCCAGGCGTGCCGCACAGACGCGTGCGAACTGCAGCGACCCGTACTCCTGCATCCGGCCGAACACCCACCTGACGTCACGCTCGTCCCTCGCGCGCCGCGGCGCGGCCAGGAACGCCTCCACCTGCCGGCGGTGGGCGTCCTCCGCGTGCTGGAGCAGGTGGATGAGCATCATGGTGCGCTTTCCCTCCCAGATGTCGCCGAGTATTTCCTTGCCGTACCTGTGTTTCTCGCCGACCAAGTTGAGCAAGTCGTCCTGGATCTGGAAGGCGGCGCCGAGATAATAGCCGAAACGATCGAACCGTGCGGCCTGCACGGCGCCCCCTGAACCGATGACCGCCCCGATGCGGATCGGGTGCATGCAGGTGTACCAGCAGGTCTTCTTGAGCGTCATCCGCAGGTAGTCAGACTCGGTGAGGTCGCAGCAGTTGTCTCGTACCCAGCCCAGTTCGATCGCCTGGCCCTCGACTGACTCGCGGACCATGTGTTCAATCTCGCCGAACACCTGCCAGGTGAGCGTCGGGCCCAGTGAGTCGAGGTTGTCCATCAGCGGCCGGATCGACATGACATTCAGGGCGTCGCCCACGTTGACGGCAATCGGGATGCCGTATTGGGAGTGCAGCGTCGGCAGCCCTCGGCGGTACTCGCTCTCGTCCTCGACATCGTCGTGCACCAGGAAGGCGTTATGGAACAGCTCGATGGAGACGGCGGCCCGCGTCACCCGGTGCAGACCGCCCCCATGCGCCAGGCAGCTGGCCATACACAGGGCCGGCCGGAGGCCCTTGCCGGCCCGTTGCGGATAACTCGAGACCAGGTCGTAGAGATGGCGCCGCGGCTCTTTATCGGGGAGATACGGCCGGATGGCTTCATCGGTCACGCGCCGGAATCGGTCAAGTGTTTCCTCAATGCGTCGGCGGGAGGCGGCGGACAGGCCCGCACCAGCGTGGCCATCGCCAGATTCCGATGAACGCGGCGCGACCTGGCCGGAGGACTTGCCCGACCCGCCGCGAGTGCCCATGGTCGCCATCGACTCGGGATCCTGGACGGTCAGCCGACGTCGAACGACAGGATGGCCTTAAGCTGCTCCAGGACTGTCGCCTGCATCATTCCCGAGTAGCTTCCCGGCGGCGTGCCCACCGGCGGGGTCACGGTCACCGTCATCCGGGTTCTCGATTCGGGCCCGAGGCTGAGCGTGGCCGGGTTGAACTGGACAGCATCGGGCGGTATCCGGTGGCCTCCGGCGTCGACAAGGTCTGAGCACACAAATCCGAAGGGTCCCGTCGGCGAGAGCCCGTCGTTGTCGACCGTCATGATCACCTCGGCCGATGAGCCCGGCGCGATCGGTGTCGGTACGGCAAGCACCGACACCGAGGGCCCTCGGCCGGCTGAGCGAGGCCAGGTGCGCCGGCTGGTTCCGGCGGGGGCGGACAGCCGGGTGTCGCCCTGCTCCTCCTTGCCAGCCATCGACGTCACCATACCCACCATGTCACCAGCCCGGCTGCCTGCCACGTCCACCAGATCAACCAGGATGTCGATCAGTTCATGAGCATCCTTGCGGATCCGGGAGATGACTTCGGTGGGGTCGTGGGCTCGCGTCTCTTCGATGTCGATGAAGCGGGACTCCATGCCGCGTGCCGCCTGGATCCCCGCGGCGACCTCCTCCTCGAGGATATCGGCGGCCTGCTGGATGATGCGGGTGGCGCTTGACGAGATCTCCCCGATGGGGGGTACCGAGACAGACGGCATCGAGATGCTCGTCTTCCTGCGCGTGCCCGCTCGTGCTCGCCGCCTCGGGCCGGCCTCCCGGCTCCGGGGGCTACCCGTTCCCTCACCGGGCGGACCCGGAGCTCCGGTGGACTCAGCTGCGGAGGCGCGCCCCTCCTCGTCGCGGCCGGGCGTTTCCGGCTCGGCGGCCGCCGCGTCGGCTCCTGGCGGTTCGCCTGTGGACTCCGGGGTCACTTACTGCTCCTCCGGGCAGTTGTAGAACGTGGTGGTACCACGGACGGAGACCACCGCGACCGGCCTGTCGAACACGTCGATCCCGATCGTGTAATCGCTCTTCACGCAGATCGGCTCGCATAGCTGGATGCAGACCTTGAACGGCTCCCTATTGGCGACGTTCATGTCCATGTTCATCTGAACCGGCGAGGGTTCAAATCCAATCGACACCTTAGGCGGCTCGCCAGGGTCGGTCTTATGTTCTATCGTGTGCGGCCCAGCTGGCCAACCCACGATGTTAATGTCCTCGGCCACTCGATGCTCCTCTCCTCGGGCCGGTAAGCGCACCTCAGCTCGACTACGGAGGGTTGTACCACCGTGCGTAGTCAAGAGCGCGAAAACCCGCTACCCCCACTTCGAGCTCGACCGGCGGGCAGCTAACGACAGCACCGCGGTGGCGGTGCCGCCTGGGCATGTCGCGCATGCATCTAGACGAAATCCTCGTTGTTCGACCCCCCAATCGCGGCGCGGCCGGCGACGACGGACCTGGCAAGCTGGGCGGGCCATCGTCCTGCAGCCCCTTCCAGCTGCGACGACGCCCGGTTCCCCTGACCTGCCGGGTGACATCGTCCAGACAACTAAGTCAATCATGCAGCGGCCAACTGCCTGGTGCAAGTGCGGCGCCCTGAGGTTCGGCATTCCCTCCGGCGCCGTCATTGAAAATTGCAGCATTTCCCACCAGTCTTGCATTACCCATAGCGCCGGCGGAAGAAGGCCGTGCATCCTGCCGACGCGGGGAGCGGCGGCCAGATGGTGACTGCGGCGGGCTGGCGCGGCGCCGGACTCTGCCCGTAGCGCGATCTGACGCACCCGGGGAGAACAGCGATGATGACGCCTTGTATTTGAGATTTCGCGTGGGCTACTCTAAGCGGGTTGTACGCGCGGGGATGCTGTCGATGTCGCCTGGGCGGGTGGAAGCGGTTCACCTCGGCCGTGCTGGTACGCCGACGACCCCTGTCCACCAATAGGAGATGTTGATGGACTCAAGTACATCGGTCGATGGTCGAGTCGCCCAGGCGATCGCGTTGCTGCGCAGTGTCCTTTACGACCGCGACGAGGCGGACGGCGGAATTGCTCCCTGGCGGGATCCGCTCGTCCCGGCGGCACCAATGAGCGGTCGCGTCAGTGCCACAGAACGGTTGACCTGGTGGTTCCGCCCGGCCAGAGCCGGTGAGGACGCCTGGGACAGCTTCTTTGCGGACGCCGGCATCCCCGGGCTCCCCGGCCCGGAGAAGGCAGCGCGGTCCGGTCAGGCCGCCACCCTCCTGCCGCGAAGCGGGGCGACCGCACGCGACGATGAGAAGGCGCTGGGCTCCCTGGCTGGCCTCCGTCTCGTGCTGGCGGAGCCGGAAGAGGAGCTGGTTGACGCCGACGCGGACGCCGTCGTCACCTGCCTGTACGACTTCGTGCACGCGATCGGGCGCCGGGATATCGCCGCCGCGATGGCGTGCGTCGCACCCGATTACCACACCATGGAAGGCGACCACGAGGTCGACTACGTCGGTCTGGGGGTACAGCTCAAGTCGATTCTCGATCGGCTCCGGGGCTGGGAGATCGAGACGTCGCTCGTCGAGATCCCGGAGCCCGTACTGTACCCGGGGGCCATTCTGGTATACGCGTATCTGCAGATCGAGGGGTACAAGCACGAAACCCGGGAGCGGCAGACGATTGTTCACCGCCGCGTCGCCGTGTTCCGGCGGCAAAGTGACCACAGCTGGCGGCTGGCTGCCCTGAGCATGGGCTCATCATGAATTTCCCGTCTCCGGGGGCTCCAGTGACGCTACCGGAATTCAAGGTCCCCGCCGTGCTGCTGTCTCGCTACTTGTACTTTCTCTCAGCACGACCCATAAGCCGCAGTAATATCCATTACCTGCATACCCGGATCCACGGCCTCAAATCAATGTCGCAGCTCCTTGACGTGCCGGAGGCCGCGGATAGCAAGAAGATACTGAGCACCCTCACGCCGACCAACCTGCGAGAGATGACCGAGCGCCTGCAGCTCAGCCTGGCACCACTCAGCATGACAGAGATCCCCCGGAATTACTTCGCCACCGACAAGCCCCCGCCAGATGATTTCCTGGGCACGGCCCGGCGGATACTGCTGCTGCTCGGCCCTGGGATCGGCATCGGCGACGAGATCGTCACTTTCCCGCTCCCGCTATGGCTGAAGGAAGCGAACCCCAGCGCTCAGGTAACGGTGCTCACCGCATACGAGGACCTGTGGAACGCTGTCGGCGGGGTAAGCCGGGTGGCGACATATAAGAATTACGATACCATCGTACACGCCATGCGGGGTGGTAGCGAACTGGGCCCCTTCGAGCTAGTGGTTTTCGTTGACTTCGAAAACCCGGAACTCTATGAGGCCATCACCTACGAGCGGCGAATCGCGAAATACGCGGAGATTTCGCTCGGCGGGCGGATCCTGGTCGCGGTGGATAACTGCGCGCACCGTATCTACCGCCTTAGCCTGCCCACGTTCTCGCTTCGCAGCGTGTATGACAGCCTGGAGTGGCTGGCGCGGGGCCTGGGCGCGCGCGCTGACGGCGTCAGCCGCTACGGGGGAGCAGGAGCCGGGCAGCCACCCGTACCCGATGGCCCCATCGTCGTGTTCGTCTCGCCGTTCACGTCCAAGTACGACCCGTCGCCCCGGTACTGGAGCCGTCTGCTGGCGAAGCTGGCGGCCTCGGATTGGGCACGTCCGCTGCGTATCGTGCTCGACGCTGGCCCGAACCTCGATACGAAGCGATTTTCTTCTGAGGTGGCCAGGGCTGCCGCTGCCCATTGCCCGCGCTCGACGGCGTCCTTCGAGGTCGAGGTCCCCGCCGCCGGCGGTGGCCTTTCCCTCGCCGACGTGCTGGCGCAACTGGGACAGGCCCATGTGGTCATCTGCGCCGATTCCTTTGCCGCCCATGCGGCGGCGCTGACGAATGCCACCAGCATGGTGCTGGCTACCCCGGGTCTTGACTACTGGCGCGTGCCTCACCAGCGTAGCTTCCGGTTTGACGCGCAAGCCCCGCTGGCCGACGTGGCGGCCGCGATGCGCCTGGTGCTGGCTCATGCCGGCGCCGGCTCACCGCGGGACCACGGCCGGCCCCTCGCCGGTGACGAAGCGCGACAACTGGTCGACTGCGACCTACGGCTCGCTGCCGACCTGGCGGGCGAAGCCGGATTCGCCACCTCGTTCACCACGTTCCAGAGGTTTACCGCCCTGCGACGGGCCGTGGCGGAGAGGGCCGTCGGCTGGCCGGCCGGCGCCAGGGAACTCGTGCGCGAGGGCCTCGATGGTGCGGGGCCCGGTGGCCTTGACGCGCTTGACGGCGCTCCCGTCCCGGAACGGCTCCGCGCCGATGTGGTACTGCACATAGAAGACCAGTGGCGGCAATGGCGGCGGTCGAACCTGCGTAAGTACCTCGACCTCATTACCGCGGGAGGCGAGCCGTGAACTTGCCCGCTGCAGAAAGCCGGATAATGGCGGGCGAGGATCCGTCAGGGGATGGTTCGCCAGCGGCACTGGCCCTGGGCAGAAGGCTCGCGGCCAGCCTGGACTTCATCAGCCATGGCCAGCACCCCAACGGCGAGATCGTTGCGTACCGCCGTGACGCTGATGGCAACTACATTTACTGCCGCACCCCCTTCACGTCCGCCCACGTGCACGAAGCCCTGAGCTGCTTCGATCCGACGTCACCGGGGTGGCTGGAGGGAGCGCTCCGGCAACTGCCCGAGCAGGCGGCCGACTGGTTCGCGAAGACGGTGCAGTCGCTTCGCCAGCGGATACGGAGCTTTCTCATCTGGCAACAGGAGCCGTCCTCGACCTGGCGCTTCTTCGGGCGGGGCAGTGGCATCGATCCCGACGTCAATACCACCGTCCGCGCCGCCATGGCGCTGCAGGAAAGCTACGCGTGCCGCAGCATCAGCCGCTGGGAACAGCAGCAGAAGGCGGTGTGGTCGTTTCAGTCGCGAGAGGGACCCTTCTACACCTTCGCCAAGCCGGGCCGGGGCGGCTACGGCTGGCTTGATGAGGGCGGCTTCCCCGTGGCGGGATTCGACCGTGTCGTGAACGCGGAGGTCCTCAGGTACTTGTGCCGCCTGTCGTTGCAGTCAACCCCGCGGGCCGGCGCAACGGTCGAGTGGCTCATGGGGGAGATAGAGAGCGGAGACCTGAGCGCGGGCACGCCGTTGTACCCCAACCCGCTGAGCTTCATGTACGCCCTGGGCCGCGCCCACGCCGAGTCCGGCCTGCCCATGGCGGGCCGGTTCATCGAGCGGCTGATCTCAGCGTTGCTCGCCCTTCAGGGAAGTACGGGCGATTTCGGCGGCCCGCTGAGCACCGCCATGGGAGCCAGCGCTCTCCTCGACCTGGGACACCGGGGCGCCGAGCTGGAGCGAGCCCGGCTGGCGGTGCTCAGGTACCTGTCGCCGGGCGGGGGCTGGACGTACGAGGATCTCGTCGTCCACGGGTTCGGGTCGCCGGCCGCAACCACCGCCGCCTCCCTGGAGTTCCTGGCGCGATACCTGTGCCTAGGCGGTGACCGGCAATGAACGATGCCCGGCAGGAGATGCTCGCCACGCTCGATGCCGTACGCCGCGGCTGCGATGCTGCCGCTGAGGCATTTCTCGCGGCTCGCGGAGCCGATGTCGAGACGTACCGCGATCTGGTGAGCCAGGGCATGAAGGACGCGTTGCGTCGCATGGAAGCAGATACTGATGACCTGGCGGCCGGCAGCTCGGCGGTGCGCGAGCTCGTCGAGCAAGCCTCGGGCTACGTGGACTGGATGCAGTGGTGCCTCTGGGACCTGCCGCTGCTGGCCGTCGCGCTGGAGTCCGAGGCCGAGCAGTTCCGCTGCTCGGTAACTGCCTGCGGAATCGTGTACATCGCCATCCGTATCTTCGACGACTTCATCGACCAGCATTACTCCTACAAAGGCCGCCACGACACGCTGCTGGCCACGGTCTCGACCGCCTATCCTCACCCGCAGAAAGCTGCCGGGCTCAACACCCTGGCCGGGCTACTGCTGTGCTTCCAGGGCCTGCAGGCCCTGGCCGAGGCGGGCTTGACCGTCACCCTTCATGAGGTTGTCGGCTCGGTGCGCCGGGCGGTGGTCGGCGCGATCATGGAGTTCGCCGACCCGCACCAGTGGACGCAGGCCGACTACCAGCGGCTCGTACGGCTCAAGAACGTCGATTACTGGCGTGTCCTCTACGCAGGCCTCGACCCTGCCTATTCCTCTCCCCTGTACCCGTTCCTTGAGAAGTACTACGAACTTGCTCAGTACCTGAATGACGTCGAGGATTACGAGGACGATGCCCGCTGGGGCCAGCCCAACCTGCTGGCTATCCACCAGGCGGCCAGTCCGGCGGCGGGCCGGTGCGGCGCCATCGGCGACCTCCCGTCCTGGCCGATCCCGGCCGAGACCGAGCAGTTCATCGCCGAGAGGTTCCTCGGGCTCGCTGAGATGCTGAAGGAGCTGAAGGATACCGAGCGCTCAGTGGCCGAGTACCAGCTGTCCACGTCGCTGCGGGCCGCCTACCGTCTCGGGCTGTTCTCCCCGGCGCCATCACCACCGCCGCAGGCACCCGCGCCGCACTCCCGCCCGTTCTGGTACTCCGACGTCGCCGACCTGGTGGCCTGCAGAGGCCCGCAGTCGATCATCGCCGTTGACTGCGGAGCATGCGGTTCCGGTGAGCGCCGGCCGTTGTTCCGCAAGCAGGGCTTCGCCTACCACCGCTGCCGCAACTGCGGGCACGTGTACGTCAGTCCCCGGATCACCGCCGAGGCCCAGGCGGAGATCCTGCTCGGCACAGACGACCTCAGTTGCGACGACATGTACCTGGATGTGCAGCGCATCTCCGCCGAATATGCCTGCGACCTGCTGCGGATGCAGGCGGCAGGCCCGCGGCTGCTCGACGTCGGGTTCGGTCGCGGCTATCTGCTCCAGATGGCACAGGCGTACGGCTTCGAGGTACATGGGGTGGATGCATCGCCGACCGCCGTCGAACGCCTGCGCCCTCAGTTCGGGCGGCGGGTGGCCCACGGCGTCATCGGCGTCGACCCCGTCCCCTGGGACTCGCTCGACGTGGTGGTGATGAGCCATGTGCTCGAGCACCTGGCGAGCCCGGCCGAGGCCATCGCCGAGGTTGTCGCCCGGATGAACCGCGGGGCTCTGCTCTACCTGGTGGTGCCTGACATCGAATCGACCTATTTCAAGATCTTCGGGAAACACTGGGATGTCATAAGCCCGCTGGCCCATCTCCAGTACTGGAGCCAGAGTTCGCTGACCGGGGTGCTGGAACGCTCCGGCTTGGACGACATACGGCGGATCTACCAACCCGGCATGCACGAGGAGGTATCCCCGCGGTGGGTGCGCCTCATGCGCCGGCTTGGCGGCAGCGAATCAGGTGAGCTCATCATGCTGGCGCGGCTCCCGGACCGGGTTTCCGGCGGCTGACGTGCGCGCTCTCGTGCTCACCTCGGACTACGTTCCCGGCAACTGGTCAGGAATCGGGACAGCGGTCGCCTGCCAGGCCGCTGCCCTGGCCCAGCTCGGCGTCGACATAGAGGTGATGGTCCCCGGGAGCCACCGGGCCGCCTTCGCGACACAGGCCCCTGGCGGGCCGGTCGTCCGCCCGGTCACTCCCCATCGGTGCCCCGTGCGCCCGGGCGAGTTCGACCTTGTCCACCTGCATTCCCTCCCGCTGAGCGGACTGGCCTTCGAGATACGGCGGCGATTCGGGCTGCCGGTTGTCTATACTGTCCATTCCCTGCTGGACGCCGAACTGCCGGACACCGCCGGATTGCGGCAATGGGCCCGGGTGCAGGCGACGGTAATGAGCTCCAGCGACGCGGTGATCTTCCTCAGCGCCGCGGAATACGAGGTCGCGGTCGGCCGCGACCGAGGGCTGGCTTCCCGGAGCCGGGTCCTGCCCAACGGCGTGCCCTCCCCGCCATGCCTGCAGCCATCCGAGCCCGCACCACCGAGCCCGATCGTGTTCGCTGGCCGCTTCGCGCGAAGCAAGGGAATCGACTTGGTCGGTGCGATAGTGCGCCGGATGGCTGGCGAGCCGCGGCTACGTTTCATCCTGGCCGGAGGCCATAGCGACGATATGGGCGCGGCGGTGGCCGGTGATCTGACCGCTCGACACTGGGCCTATTGCCGCGTGCTGGGCTGGCTCGACCGCGACCGGCTGGACGCTGTTTTCGCCGGGGCCGGCCTCGTGCTGATGCCAAGTCGCTATGAGCCGTTCGGGATGGTGGCCGTCGAGGCCATGCGGATGGGCGCCCCGGTACTCGCGTCTGATGTCGGCGGACTGTCGGAGATCGTTTCCGGGCAATCCGGCGGCCGGCTGGTCCGCTCCTTCGATGCCGGGGACTGGTGCGAGGCGATTCGTGAACTCATGGGCTCCCCTGCGGCACTGACGGCGCTGCGGTGCCGGGGACCGGCTCATGTGGCCGGTCATTATGATTCCGCGAGCCTGGCGGCATCCCTGCTCGATACCGTGTTTCATCCCCTCGTTCCCGGCCCGTTCCGCCGGAAAAGAGATGAGGGCATGCCATGACGCTCGATGGTCAGATAGTGGCGATCACCGGAGGATCACGCGGTATCGGACGGGCCATCGCCCTGCGGATCGCCAGGGACCGGCCGAAGCATATCGTGATCGGGTACGCGTCGAACTACACCGCGGCCCGCGAGACAGTATTCGCCATCAAGGAACTGGGGGTGCCTGCCTCCATGGTTTGCGTGGACGTGGGCCGGGAGGACCTGTTGCGTTCTCTGTTCGACCTGGTTCGCGACGAGTTCCAGCGGCTCGACGTGTTCATCAGTAATGCCGCCCGCACTACTTTCCGGCCGACAATGGCTCTTAACAGCCGCAACTGGCAGAAGGTGATGGACATAAATGCGCGCGCCTTCATGCTCGGCTCGCAGATGGCCGCTGAATTGATGCGCGAGAACGGCGGCGGCCGTATTATCGGCATCAGCAGCCTGGGTTCGCGGTTCTACATTCCCGAGTATGCGAGCCTCGGCGCGGCCAAGGCCGTCATCGAGACGCTGGCCCGCTATCTTGCTGTCGAGCTGGCGCCGTGGAACGTCAACGTGAACGTGGTGTCAGGTGGTTTCGTCAACACGGAAACCATGCGCCGGGCGCCGAACTTCGACGAGCTCGTGCGGCACGTAGTCTCGCGGACTCCGGCGGGACGGGTGGCGACGCCCGAGGACCTGGCGGGGATCGTAGCCTTCCTCTGCTCGCCGGAGTCCGACTGGATCCGCGGTCAGACCCTGATCGCCGACGGCGGATACTCCCTCGTCCTTTCCCCCCTCGAGCGACGGTCGTGAGTACACCAGGCGCGGCGAGGCCCGCAGCCGGCGGCGAGGGGCCGGTTCCGCCGAGGGAGCTGCCGGCCCGCCGGTTCACCGGCCGCTGCGCCCTCGTCACCGGTGCCTCACGGGGTATCGGCCGGGCGGTCGCATGCCAGCTGGCCCAGGAGGGGGCGAGCGTGATCGTGAGCTACGCGGCCGGGGCCCGTGACGCCCAGGCGGTGGTGGACGAGATCACCGCCGCCGGTGGCACCGCGCTAGCCTTCGCCGCCGACGTGAGGGATGAGGCGGCAGTCAAGCGCCTGGTGCGGTTCGCCAGCCAGGAGTTTGGCCGGATCGACGTCCTGGTGGCCGCGGCCGGGGTGGTCCGTGACCAACTCGCCAGCATCATGACGCTCGACCAGTGGGAAACAGTCATCCAGACGAACCTGAGGGGACCGTTCCTGTGCATACGGGAGGTGCTGCCCCTCATGATGCGCCAGCGCGGCGGCAACATCGTCTGTGTTTCCTCGATAGCCGCCGATCGAGGCGGTCGTGGCCACGTTAATTACGTCGCCGCAAAGGGCGGGGTGAACTCGCTTGTGCGTTCTCTGGCGGTCGAGCTCGCCCGCAAGCACATACGAGTGAATGCAGTATCCCCCGGCATCGTCGCCACCGATATGAGCCAGCGGATACGCGATCTGGCCGACCAGGACATCATCACCCAGATCCCGCTCCGGCGCTACGGTAAGCCGGAGGAGGTCGCCCGGGCGGTTTGCTTCCTGGCGTCGGACGAGGCGAGCTACATCACCGGGGAGATCCTGCGTGTTACCGGAGGGTTCGGGCTGTGAGCCCGCAGGAGAGAAGGGTGTGCGTGAGATGGGCGAAACCTCAGACGTAGACCACGCGGCTCGCGACGGCGTCCCCTTCCGGGTGCGTCAGATCGTGGCTCAAGCGCTGGAACTCGACACTGAAGATGTGCAGATGGAGTCGTCGCTGTTCGCGCTCGGTGCGGAATCGCTCGACTTGGTCGATATGGCCTTCATGATCGAGGCCGAGTACCAGATTCAGTTTCCCCGCACCGACTTCCTGGAGCGCGCCAGCGAGCACATTGACGCCGAGGAACTCGTGGTGAACGGCGTGATCACCGAGCGCGGCCTGGAGCTGCTGCGCCTGGGGATGCCCGAGCTCGACCCTGCGGTCATCAAGCCTGGCCTGCGCGACATCGACTTCGCCCAGATGATCACGGTAGAGAGCTTCGCCCGGATCACCCAGCGCCTGCTGGACGCCAAGGCGGAGTTCCCCCGCGAGTGCCCGCACTGCGGGGGCAACTTGATCGAGTCACGCGTGATGCCGGAGTTCAACTGCTCAAGCTGCGAAGAGACAGTGCCCCTGCCGAGCGGTGACGAGATCCTCCTGAAAGATCTCTTGCAGCTCTACCAGCAGGTCCAGGACCGCAGATGAGATTCTTCCTGGTGGACTCGATCGTCGAGCTTGAGCCGGGGATCCGGGCCATCGGCATCAAGAACGTGACCATGAGCGAGGACTTCCTGGCCGATCACTTCCCGGACCGGCCGATCATGCCAGGAATGCTCATCCTCGAATCCATGGTGCAGCTGGCCGACTGGGTTGTCCGGCAGGCCAGCGACTTCAGCACCCTCGGGCTGGCCTGCGGCTTCGAGAGCGTCAAGTTCCGCCGGATCGTCCAGCCCAGCGACCAGCTACGCCTTGAGGTGCGCCGCCTAGCGGGAACAGACGGCATGGCGACGTTTCAGGGGAAGGCCTACCGCCTCGACGAGTTGGTGGCCTCGGCCAGCCTCACCCTGGAGCTGCACCCCCTGGAGGCCTACCTCGATCCGGAGGAGGCGCGGCGAGCCTTCCAGATCTTGTACCCCTCCGGTACCACGAAGGAGTCAGCATGACCGGCAACTCCCGCGTCGTCATCACAGGCCTGGGGGCGGTCACGTCTCTGGGGGCGGGCGTGGCCGCGAACTGGGATGCGATCATGGCTGGCCGCTCCGGCGTGCGGCAGATCCGCCAGTTCCGCAGTGATGACTTTCCCGTTCGCATCGGCAGCGAGGTCGACCTCGACGACTTGCGGATCACAGACCTGGACGTGGAGTTGCGGCCATTCGCCACGCGCTCGATCAAGCTGGGGCTCGTCGCCCTCGAGGAGGCGTGGCGCCACGCCCGCCTCGGCGACACCTTCGATCCCTGGCGGGCGGGGCTCGTCGTGGGAGCCTCCAATTTCCCCGTGGTGTCCGAGGACGACTACCGCTGGCCCACCGAGGCCCTAAGCGGGATGAATTCGACGAACTACAAGGCCGCATACCTCGCCATCTGCCGGGACATGCCCCAGCTTCTGGCCCAACGGGAGATCGGGATGGTGTCGACCCTCCTGGCCTCCCCCTACCCTCTGCAGGGTCCGTGCATGACCGTACAGTCGGCGTGCGCGTCGGCGACCCAGGCGATCGGTGAGGCGTTCCAGATGATCCGCCACGGGCACGCCGACATAATGGTCGCGGGCGGCGCTGACAGCATGCTGTCAGCCATCTGCGTCACCGGGTTCACGCTGCTCGACGCGACGTCGTTCTTCCAGGGGGATCCGACCAAGGCTTGCCGGCCCTTTGACCGCAAGCGGGACGGGCTGGTCCTCGGGGAAGGAGCGGGCCTGGTCATCCTGGAGAGCCTGGCCCACGCCCTGAGCCGGGGGGCTGCCGTTCACGCCGAGCTAGTCGGCTACGGGTCCTCCTGCGATGGTTACCGGTTCACCGACAGCCATCCCGAGGGGGCCGGGGCAGTCCGGTGCATGCGTGCCGCCCTCCGCGATGCCGGCCTCGAGCCGGAGGCGGTGGATTACGTGAATGCCCACGGCACGGCCACGATCCAGAACGACCGGGTGGAGACCCTGGCCATCAAGGAAGTCTTCGGCGAGCATGCGTACCAGATACCGGTCAGCTCCACCAAATCCCAGATCGGCCATCTGCTGTGCGCCTCGGGAGGAGTTGAGCTAGTCGTGACCGTCGAGGCCCTCCGGCACGGAATGCTCCCGCCGACGATCAACCTGGACAACCCGGACCCCGCCTGCGATCTTGACTACGTCGCCAACCAGGCCCGGCCCGCAAGCCTCGACATCGCCGTGTCCAACTCGTTCGGCTTCGGCGGGCAGAACGGGTCATTGGTCGTGCGGCGCTGGCCCGACTCATCGCCTGATCGAGGGTGACGATGCGATACCTGCTTTTCGACCGCATCGTCGCCGTTGAGCGGGGCCGCCGGATGGAGGCGACCAAGCTGGTCAGCCTCGCTGACGCGTACCTGGCCGACCACTACCCGCGCCGTCCGGTAATGCCCGGCTCGCTGATCGTGGAGGGTCTGGCCCAGCTCGGCGGAATGCTGAACCTTGTCAACCACGCCTTCGCCGTCGAGATGGTGCTGGCACTGATCGGAGGGGTGCGATTCGCCGGTGATGCCCGTCCCGGGGATCTGATCGTTCTGGAGGTGCACATGCTGTACGACCATCCTTACGGCGCCACCGTGCGCGGCGAGGCCCGGATCGGCGCAGCGTCGGTGGCCGAGGTGGAGCGGATGGTGTATGTGTACGACAAGGCGACAGACGACCGGGTGATCCGCACCAACCGGGAGCGCTTCGCATACGCCGGCGGCTCACCCGACGGGCAAGGGGAGCCGGCGTGAGAAGCCCGCGCCCCGTCGTAACGGGAATCGGCCTCTTGTCCCCGCTGGCCCTCAGCAGCAAGGAGCACTTCGACGCCTGGCTGGCCGGAAAATCCGCGGTGCGGCTCGCCGCCAACCCCGAGTTCGGCGACCTGGGACCCCAGATGGAGGCCCGGGTGCACGGGTTCGACCGGGCCCATGTGATCGGGCACCGGATGCTGCGCAAGCTCTTGTCGCCCAGCGCCGGCTTTTCCGTCGCCGCCGCGGGCCAGGCGATCCGCGACGCAGGCCTAGGCGACGACCGGGCCGCCATGGAGCGATGCGGACTGTATGTAGGCTCCCTCTCGCTAGAGATCGCGCCCGAAGTCTTCGTCCCCCCGCTGGAAGCCTCGCTCCGGCGCAGCGGGGAGTTCGATCTCTCGCTGTTTGCCCGCCGTGGCATGAAAGTGCTCGACCCCCTGTTCTTGGTACGGGCCCTGCCAAACGCCGGTGCCTGCGGGATCTCCATCGAGCATCAGGTGCTCGGGCCCAACACGAACTTGACCAACGGAGCCACGTCAGGGCTGATGGCCGTCGGACTGGCGATGGCGGCCATCCAGCGCGGGGAACTCCAGTGCGCACTGGCCGGGGGATACGACACCTTGCTGGTGATGGACGCCATCGCCGAGCACCACATCGAAGGAAGACTGTCGCGACACCATGACTTCCCGAGCGGCGCGTGCCGGCCGTTCGACCGCCGCCGTGACGGGTATGCCCTCGGCGAGGGGGCAGCGTTCGTGCTCCTGGAATCCCAGGAGCACGCCCATGCGCGCGGGGCCAGGGTCTATGCCGAGTTGCTGTCGTTTGCCGCGACGACCAAACCCGGCCTGCTGCGCCCGGACCGCGCTGGCGACCCGACAGCGCTCTTGGAAGCGGGGCGCCGGGCACTCGAAATCGCCGAATGCCGACCGGAGGAGGTGGGCGTGGTGTTCGGCGACGGGCTGGGCACCGAGAACGATGACTTCAGGGAAGCGCAGGCAGTCCACGGCATGCTTTCTGGGACGGCGGTGCCGTTTACCGCCACCACCAGCGCCATCGGTTACACCGGTGCGGTCAGCGGGGTGTTCTCGCTCATCCACAGCCTGTTCGCTATCGATCGCGGGATCGCTCCCGCCCTGGCCAGCTGCCACGAGCCCGACCCCCGCTGCCCCGTCCACTTCCTGCGCCGGCCCGAGCCGATGCCGTACCGGCGGGCGGTTGTGTGGAACAGCCAGCGCGGGGTGAAAAACGTGGCCATGGTCGTGGGATCGGCTCACCGGTGAGCGTACAGATAGGACTCTTGCTGCTCGCGGTCAGCGCTTCGGTACCTGCCTTCCTGATCCTCCGGCTCTTCGTCCGCCAGGATCGGCTGATCTTTCGTCCCGGGCCCTTGATCGACCGCCCGCGCGGAGCATGGGGCCCTTACGAGGACGTACATCTGACCGCGGCAGGCGGCGAGACGGTGCTGGCCACCTGGATAGGCAAGCCAGCCCAGGCCAGGGTGGTAATCTTCTTTCACGGCAGCGAGGGAAACGTCACGCACGAGCTGCCGACGATCCGCTTCCTCCGCTCACTGGAGGTACGGGTGCTGGCGGTCGAGTATCCCGGCTATCCGTATCCCGGCATGGAACCTCCATCGCGGCGCCCGTGCGAGCAGAGCTGCTACCGGGCAGCCGACGCGGCCTGGGACTTCATCGTCGGTGAGTGCGGGCTGCCCCCCGGCCAGGTGATCCTGTTCGGCCTGTCGCTCGGAGGTGCCGTGGCCGCCTACCTGGCCACCAGGGCGGGGCGGCAGTGCGGAGGGCTGGTGCTCCAGAGCACCTTCACGTCAGTACCGGACCTGGCCGCCCGGGCCTATCCCTACCTGCCGGTGCGGCCGTTCTGCCGCACCCGGATGAATACCCTGCGGCGGATAGGACACAGCCAGTGCAACGTCCTGATAGCTCATTCGCCCGACGACGAGCACATCCCCTTCTGCCACGCCCGACGGCTGTACGCGGCGTGCGCAGGAAGCGGTGGTGCTCGGCAACTGGTAGAGCTCGATGGTTCCCACTTCGGTCAGGGTTGGCGGCGCTCCCCTGGCCTTCGAAGGGCATGGGAAGAGATGCTGGGAGGCCGGGTTGAGGGCTGGGCACCGGGAGACGGAGGTGAGATCGATCGAGGCGATAATCCGATCCGCCCGCCATCTGCGCAACTTCCCCCGGAAGGGGGCTGAGTCGTGGGCGATGGTCGGCCAGGACGGCGGTCAGTCCATAGACCTCGGAGCTTCGACCTTGTTCGTGTTCTCCGACACGCTATTGACGGTACGGCCCAGGCCGGCAGGCCCGGATGCCGGTTTCGCCTCCCTCGCCGTCACCTCCGGTGAGCCCTGCCTGTTCCTCGCGAACTGCGCCGCCGTGAGCGACGGCAAGGACATCGACTCGGGCCTTGACCAGATGCGCTACCTGTCAGGCCCCGACGGCTTCCCGACCGAGATCCTGGTTCCCAGCGCGGAGGAGCGAGCAGCGAACCTGCGGTTCTGGCCCGGGCACGGTCTGGTCATAGACGGCACGGTGTATCTGTATTACGTAGGCGTGAAGATCATGGATCCAGCCGACGCCTGGGCGTTTCGTCCCCTGGGATCGGGTCTGGCCGCTTTCGACCCGGCCACCGGGAAGGCCGAGCGGATTCACCGGGAGGGCGACTGGTGCCTGTGGCCGTCGACTGCCGACGACCTCCACTTCGGCGTGCAAGTGATCAGGCGGGGTGACGAGGTGTACGTCTTCGGCAGCCTGCGCAACGGCCTGGACCACCACGGCATCGTCGGCCGCGTGCCGGTGGACCGGATCTCCGATCCTGAGGCCTATATCTACCTGCCCGCAGAGGGCACGGACTGGGTGCGCGAAGAGAAGCACGCCCGCAGCCTCGGGCCTTGTGCCAGTGATTACTCGGTGACCTACAACCGCCACCTGGGCGCCTACCTCATGTGTTATGTCGACGGGCTGACCAAGCAGCTTATGATCCGGGTGGCCGACGACCCATGCGGGCCCTACTCGGCGCCCCATGCCGTCGGGCGTCTTCCTCATCATCCCTCTTCCGAGCTGATCTTCCTGGGATTCCAGCACCCCCAGTTCACCCGTGACGGCGGTCAGCGGCTCTACGTAACCTACTGCCAGCCGTCCTTCGCGATGCCCTCCGTCGTAGAGCTGCGCCTGCGGTGACCCAGGCCACGACGGCCACCCTGCAGGCGCTGGCGGAAAACCTCGAGGGCTTCGGCCGACGCCGGGCGGTCGGCCTCCGGCGCAGGTACGGCACCAGATGGTGGACATACCAGGAACTGCATGAACAGGCTCGATGGTTCGCGGCACATTTGAAGGAGCATGGTGTCGGGCCGTCGGCCCGGGTCTTGCTGTGGGCGGCGAACAGCCCCGAGTGGGTCGCGGCCTTCTTCGGGGTGATCCTGCGCGGCGCGGTCCTCGTTCCGGTGGATGCCGGAAGCTCCGCGGAATGGGTGCAGCGGCTGGTCGACGAGGTGCGCCCCGTCCTGGTCGTGTACGGCCCCCAGCAGGACCCAGCACCGCTGGGAGTCCCGTCGGTGGCCCTGACGGCGCTCGCTCACGCAGGGGATTCCGCCATCACGCAAAGTGACGCTGTCGCAATCGGTCCCGACGACGAGGCGGTCATCTTCTACACGTCAGGCTCGACCCGCCAGCCGCATGGTGTCGCGCTGACTCACCGCAACCTGGCTACCCAGGCAGAGGCCTTCGACCGGTGGCGCTTGCTCACCCGGCGCTGCCCGCTTCGGCTCCTGGCGCTGTCTCCGCTCAGCCATATCCAGGGCCTGCTCATCGGCATGGTGGTTCCGCTGCGGTTGGGGATGACCGTGCTGTATACCGACGCAATCGATGCTGGCCATGTGTTCCGGGTCATCCGGCAGAACCAGGTCAACCTCCTGCTGGCGGTTCCCGCCGTGCAGCACCTGCTGGCCCAGGCGATGAAGAACCTGCCTGCCTGGGCCAGCAGGGAAGGCGGCCCGACCCTTGCCGAACGCGGCCGGGCCATCCGCTTCTTCCCGTGGCGACGGCACGTGCTGTTCCTGGCCAGCCGGGGTCAGCTCGGGTACTCACTGTGGGTGGTGCTCATCGGCGGAGCCGCCCTGGACCCGGAGGACGAGCGGTTCTGGTACGAGTGCGGATACGTGCTCGTACAGGGCTACGGCCTCACCGAGACTTCCGCCTTGGTATCGGTGCACGTCAGCGGGCCGTTCAGGCGCCGGCTCGGACCGATAGGGAAAGCCCTGCCGCACCAGGAGGTCCGCCTCGCCGCAGACGGTGAGATATGGGTGCGCGGTCCCAACGTATCCGAGGCGGAACGCGATTCCGACGGCTGGCTCCACACCGGTGACCTGGCCACGCAGGACCGCCGTGGACAGCTGTGGTTCCGGGGCAGGAAGAAGGACATCATCGTCACCCCGGAGGGGCTGAATGTCTGCCCCGACGACGTCGAGGCGCGCCTGCGGGCATGCGCCGGGGTGCGTGATGCAGTAGTGCTCGAGCAGCCCGGACCCGGCGGCGTAGGCATCCACGCCGTACTGGTGCTTGATCGTGGCGTCAGCGCCGAAGCCGTGGTCGGTGCCGCTAACCATGCCCTGGAACCGCACCAGCGGATCCGGAGCTGGACGGTCTGGCCTGCGGAGGATCTGCCACGGACAAGCCTGCTCAAGGTGCAGCGCGACGAGGTCGCCCGTACGGTGCGCGACCGGGCCTCGCGCTCAGTCGATGCACTCCCCTCAGACCTTGGCCCTGGCGGCCGCGGCCACGTGCCCAGCATCGAGGAGATCACGGCAGAAAGTGACCGTCGGCGGCGGCTGGAACTGCTCGCCCGGCGCCTTGCGCATGGCCCGTCCGGCTCGGCTCACCCCGGCCCGGGGGACGCGTCGCTGGAAGAACTCGGGCTGGGCTCGCTCGACGTCGCGGAACTCCTTGACCTGGCCGCGCGCGACCGGCCCGGATCGGTCGATGGGCTTATCGTGCACGGGAGCACCCGCCTGTCCAGCCTGGAGGCGATGGTGCGGCCGGCCGCTGCCGGAGGGACAGGGAAGCGGCCCCGGCCGCGGCTGCCGGTCCACCAGCCCCGCTGGTCCGCCGCCGCTCCCGGGCGCCTCCTACGCCGGGTGACCGCGTCTGTATTGATCGGCGGGTGGGCCCGGTACTCGGTCCGTCTGGTAACCGAATGTGCTCACGCATCGACGCGCCTGGACGGCCCGTGCATCGTGGTGGCCGCACCGCATCACCACTGGCTGGACGCCTTCGCGGTATGGGCCGCGATCCCCCGGCGCTGGCGAGTGGTGACGGTAACCAACCGGGACTTCTCCGAATGGTTCACGCCTGCCCCGACGGTACGGTGGCAGACGCGTCTTGGCGTCGGGCTGGCGTACCACATACTGTGGCCTCTGGTTTTCAGCTTCGTCATCGTCCCTAACTTCGGCAGCACCCGGGCCGGCCTCTACGACCTGGGTCAGGCCATTGACGTTGGCATGACTCCGATCTCCTTCCCCTGGGGACTGGTCCCTTACGGTCAGAGCAACGGGCACCAGCAACCCGGCATCGCCATGATGGCGCTCGAGACGGGCCTGCCCATTGTGCCCGTGTGGATTGCCAGCAGCGGCCGTCTCCCCGTCTGGCCACGGCGGAGCCGACCCCGGGTACTGGTGCGAGTGGGCAAGCCCATCGCGGTAGCTCCGACTATGACTGTCGAGGGCGTCATCGAGCGTATCGAGACAGCATTCGACGTCTTGCGCGGCGAGGCCCCCTGAGGCGGCTCAGCATCGCCGGCCGGAGCGCGCAAGACCACGGTGCCCTGCCGCAGGCGGAACACGCGCCGGGTCCCGGCCCGGGACGGGACCCCCGGACCGGCATGGTTCCGGCGATTTCCGCTTGTCATCTTTCTGCCCTTCGTTACTCTGGGTTAAGCACCAAATTCCGGGCTTTCTGGAGATGAACATGTCCACTGATGCCAATTCGGATGCCGCGCCAAGCTCATCTGACTATCTCCGCCAGGAAATCCGGCTTGCCGTGGTCATGACCGGTGGCGTGAGCCTGGCCATTTGGATGGGCGGCGTGGCGCGCGAGCTTAACCTGCTACTGCACCGCGGTAGCGGCGCCAGTGAGCTGGCTCAGCGGGTCCAGGGCTGTTATCGGCGTCTGCTCGACCTGCTGAGCGTCGACGTATGCGTCGACGTCCTGTCCGGGACCTCAGCAGGCGGAATAAACGCGGCGATCCTCGGTCTGGCAAATGTCCGCAATTCGGACATCGGTTCGCTGCGCGAGCTATGGCTCGCCGAAGGCGCGTTCGGTTCCCTCCTCCGCGATCCGAGACAGCCGCCGCCGATACCGTCTCTGCTCCAGGGCGATGGACAGCTCCTCACGGGCCTGAGGAATGGCCTGCAGGAGATTGGGGGGTCCAGCCCCGGGGACGCCGCTAATCCCCCGCCCACCGACGTGTTCATCACCACCACGTTCCTTGACGGCGAGCCGAGCCGCTTCGTCGACGATTACGGCACGCTGGTCAGCGACGTGGACCATCATGGGCTATTCCATTTCGGTACCGAACAGCTGGCAGCGGAAACCGCGGCACCGCAGCTTGCCCTCGCCGGGCGGTGCACCGCCTCGTTCCCGGTTGCCTTCGAGCCCGCGCATCTGACGATCGGGCCAGCCTCGGTCGATCCGACACACCCGGACATGAGCAATCTGTCGAACGCCACCAAGTCCTGCTATGTGGCCGATGGCGGCCTGCTCGCGAACCGGCCGATTGCCGCGGCGGTCCGGGCCGTGTTCGACCGGCCCGCTGACTCTGATGTGCGCCGGGTCCTGCTGTACGTCGTCCCGACCGCGGCCCCCACTGCTATACCGGACGGCGACGTGATGCCGCCGCTCGGCGCCGCGCTCCTCAAGGACCTTTCCGCGATGACATCCCAGGCGATATCCGCTGACCTAGCCGGGATCCGCGCACACAACGAGGCAGTCCGGATCCGCCTCGACGCCTACCGGCAGCTTGCCGCGATCGCCAACCGCGTCCCAGGTAGCCTGGTGGACCGCGCAACGTACCAGCAATATCGTGACAGGGTCTCCGACGACCAGGCCGGCCTGCTCGTGGATGAGGCACTGCGGCAGCAGGGCCTGGCCGCCCTGCCGCTCGACGAGGATGACACGCTCCCGTCTGGGGGATCACCGGGTGAGCGGACAAGCCAACTGCGCGCGAGCGTGGCGGCCGAACTCGCCGCGGCGATGCCCGCCGCCGGGCCGGCGAGCGGTGATTTCGAGGCACTCGGCCGACTCGGCCGCCGCAGCTACGATGCGGCGAAGACGATCGCGCTTGACCTCATACGACGTGCCTATCTGGCCCTCCCGGCCCCGGCCCAGCGCCAGCAGTTGGCGCAGGTGCGGGCCGACGTCCATAACGCGCTGCCCCCGCCTCCGGCGTCATCGGAGGACCTGATCGGCATCGTGGCAAGCGCTCTGGCCGGCGGGCCGTCGGGCACGTCACTGGCAGCCGGATGGGCAGCGAGACAGCAGACACCCGCCGAGCTGGCCGATGGCTGGCGCCGACTCGCCGCCACCATGACCAGGGCCGGATCGGTGCTCGCCGCCTTGCTCACCGCATGGGACCCGATGCTCAGCTACCTCGGCCGGGATGCCGCGTCGATCGCCAGCGGAATGGCTACGTTGCATATCGCGCACACCGCGCTGCTGCCAGGTACGCGACTAGCCGACCAGCCGCTGGAACTCATTGAGGTCAGCGCGGACACAGCCACCGATCTCGATAGCAGGAACCAGGCGACCCAGAAACTCACGGGTCTTCAGCTGCACCATTTCGGCGCCTTCTACAAATTCTCATGGCGGGCCAATGACTGGATGTGGGGACGGCTTGACGGGGCCGGCTGGCTCGTACACGCCCTGCTGGACCCTCGCCGGCTTCGTACCTTGCGAAGGCTCGACAACGATCCGGCAAGCTATGGCCAGCGGCTGATCAGCGGGCTCGGCGTCATCGCCAGTGCAACAGCACAGGGCGGTGCGGGTGAGGATGCCGGCCCGGCAGCCGCGGCTATTCCCCTCGCCGTCCAGCGTGAGCTGGACGCACTGTGGCAGGAAGATAACCCGCCACCGGCGTCGCTGCCCGAGACGTCGAAGTGGGTCGCCGCCGGTATCCAGCGGATCATCCTTGGAGAAGAGCTTCCCTGCGTAGCCGAGCAGATCGGCGTGGACGAGGCCGCCGGAGCGTCGGCCAATGCCGCTGCCCAGGCTTTCCTGGCTGCGATGCGCGACCCGTCAGCCGATGCGGAATCCAGGCTGGCCGCGTGCCAGGTATCAAGTGAGACCCTCGGCGGGGAAGCGGACTCGCCGCTCTTCGCCGCGACCGTTAAGCACACGGCGCTGGTCACTGTCGCGGCTCTGGAGAGCTCTGGCAAGGTTCCCGCATTCGTGAAACCAGCCCTGAGCGCGATGAGGGGCGAGCTGGAAGTCGCTCCGGCGGGGCTGTTGGTCCGGACCGCCGACTTCATGCACAGGCTGCGGCACCGGGGCGATCAGCAACAGTAGTCACTCAGGGTCATCAACTCGGGACCTGCCGCGAGCATCTATCGCTGATGCACGTCCAGGGTGCTTTCGGCACTCGGTGCCGTTTTTTGCCTTTACCATGGGGCCTACGGCGCGGTTCGCGCTTGCCGTCGCCTGCGCGGCTTCCTTTCGGTTAACTCCCCAGGACGACTTTGCCTCGATCCACCGGTTGAATGCCGAGTGCGGCGTTTCCGGTCGCTCGCCTCCACGAGCCATTTTCGGGCGTGTCTTGCTGCCTGTAGTGGTCGAATACTCGGCTGCTGGGCTTGACCTGCGGCTACGGCGTCGGCATGATCGGCACCCATGTCTGTCGCGCTGGCTTACCGGCTGCTGGTAATCATGCTGTCCTGGCTCGCGCTGCTGCCCCGGTCCTCCTCAGCCAAGGACGCTGAAAGACTCGCGCTGCGGCACGAGGTAACCGTGCTACGCCGGACCAGCCCCAGACCGCACATGTCCTGGACCGACCGGGCCGTGCTCGCCGCGCTGGCCAGGATCCTGCCCAAGAGGTTGCGGGCCCGGCGGATCGTGACGCCCGGCACGCTCCTGCGCTGGCACCGTCGCCTGGTGGCGGCCAAGTGATGCCAGCCCAGGCCGCCGGGCCGCCCGCCGGTACCGGGCGAGCTGGTCGCGCTGATCCTGCGCCTGGCCCGGGAGAACACCCGGTGGGGCGTGGTCAGGATCGAGGGGGAGCTGCGCCGGCCCGGCCACCGGGTGGCCGCTTCCACGATCCGGAAGGTCCTGCGTGCCCACCGCATCCCGCCGCCACCGGGGCACGACGGATCATGGGGTGTCTTCC
>Ga0335078_10002460_pt1 | contig 28078 bp, 13 predicted proteins | sample Lox_Sample_32_FD_206711 | JGI IMG/M metagenome (GOLD analysis project Ga0335078, IMG submission 206711) | Soil microbial communities from Loxahatchee National Wildlife Refuge, Florida, United States - Lox_Sample_3.2 | ecosystem: Environmental > Terrestrial > Soil > Wetlands | place: USA...
GGAGTGACCTCACTCCGGATGACTGATGCGGCAGGACGAGAGACTCCGGTGCAGATTGTGGACAGCGAGGAGTTTGCGTCGGGCGGCCTCAAGTCGGCAACTGTTGCGTTCATCGCGCGCGATGTGCCTGCGATGGGGTACTCCCTTTTCCAGATTCTGCCTGAGGAATCGCCGCCTCCCGGCGGTGAGCTGAAGAATCGTCCGGTGGCGAACGATTCGTCCGCGCCGGCCAATACCGAGCGCCAGGACGCCGGCTCGATTGAGAATGAATACTATCGCGCCACGTTCGATTTGTGGACTGGTGCACTGACGCGCTTGGACGTGAACACACCGACTGGCGCGTGGAACGCTATTGGCGATCGAAGCGCCAACGTAGTGGCTGAGGAGCAGGACGGAGGCGATTTCTGGGAGTTATACGGGACGCTGAACGGAGGCAGGTTTACCGCCATGACGCGGAAGCAAGGCTTGCCGATTACCGGACAAGCGCACTTGAGCGACGAGTGGGTGGGCGGCGACGGCGCCACTGAGACGGGTCCGGTGTTTGCGCAGTTTCAAATCTCGCATCCCTTCGGCAACGGCAAGTTCTCGACGCGCGTGCGCCTCTACCGCGGCGTCGAGCGGGTAGATATCCAAACTCGCGTCATGAACGATGACAAACGAGTCCGCTATCGCCTTCTGGTTCCGACCTCGATCCTGAGTGGCAAACGATTTGATGAGATACCTTTTGGCAGCGTCGAACGGCCGACCTCGCAGGAATTCCCAGCTCAGAATTGGATTGATTGGGGAGACGGCGCACGAGGCGTCGCGCTCGTGAATCACGGCCTTCCAGGGAACAACGTTTCGGGTGGCACTCTTCTATTGTCGCTGATGCGCTCGGCCGTCATTACGGCGTACTCTTATTCCGGCGGTTACGAGCCAGGATTGTCTTCGGACCTTGGCCTGGAGCTCGGAGTAGAGCGTAAGTTCGACTATGCGCTCGTTCCCCACAACGGTGACTGGCGGGAATCGCAGGTCTATCGAGCCGGGCTGGAATTCAACAACCCTCTGATCGCGCGAAAGACGTCGCGGCATGCGGGGCCGCTTCCAGGCCATTGGGGCCTTGCCGAAATCACACCGCTCAACGTGGTGGCCTCTGCGCTCAAAATGGGTGAAGACAGAGGACTGATCCTGCGGGTCTACGAGGCTACCGGCAAGGCGGCGCCCAGCGTGAAAATCAAGCTGCCCCACGGTTCATGGGCGGCCTCAGAAGTGAATCTCGTCGAGCAGCCTATCCACGATGTCAAGATCCTGGGCGATAGTTTGACATTCGACCTGCGCGCATTCGAAATCAAGACATTCCGGATTGAGTTGCCAAGGACGCACTGAGAACCTGCGTGAAAACTCGATTAATCTGTCATTCTGAGCGAAGCGAAGAATCCGCATTGGTTCATCCCAGACCAGCACTGCGGATCCTCCGCGAAGTTTACGCTGAGCGGACAAACTGCAGATTCTTCGCTGCGCTCAGCGTGACAAGCGAAGGGCTCAGGATGACAGCCACTTCCATCTCCATCGGTGGGCAGACAGCCCACGCCCACACCGAATGACGGGCCCGATTGAGATCCCCACACAGAGTCTCACTGACCTATGCGGTCTTGTAGGGATTGCCGAGCGGGTCCTTGCGTCTGGCTATGGAGTATCCCCAGCGATCCGTAGCGGCTTCGTAGACATGGCTTTTACGCAGGGCAATGAATTCCTCAGCGGTCTTCATAACCTCTTGAGGCCTGAGGCGGCTGCGGACCAGGAAGTCCGGTTCGGGAGGGTTGCAGGCGAGAGGCACGCCCACGGTGCCGATGTTTTTTGCCTCGCCGGCCAGGCGCGTGATGTGGGCGTTCGTCGGTAGTGCCGCGCTCTGGTAACGAAGGTCCATGCTCCAACGTACAAGGTCGGTCTTGTTCTCGAAGCTGGCGTGTGGCGTGCGATTGGTGAGCAGCAGCACGCCGCCCTTGGGCACGGGCGCGCAGACGGGCTTACGGCCGCCGAACTCAGCGTCGGGAATCTGCAGGTAATGCGCCATATCGTCCGGGCGGTGGAAGAAAAGGCCGCCCTTATGCGCACGCGGCATCACCCACAAGCATCCCCGCTCCTCGGTGGCGTCGACCAGCGGAACCCAGACGGTCAGGATCATGCCCAAGTCGCAGTACGCTTCGAAGTAGGCGGAATCCTGATGCCAAGGCACGGGACTCCAGGAATGGCTGGGGACCTTGGGCCGCAGGCGGTAAACGCTCGAGGCAATAAGTTCCGGACCGCACAATTGCTCGGCAACGTCGAGCAGCTTGGGATTCGTCATCAAGCCGAAGAAACTCGGCAGCACCACCCTCATATCCCACATGGATTTCGAGATCTCCTGGGTTTCCGCGTCCACGTGGGTCAGACGGTGCTCGAAATCGTACTCCTCGTAAGTGCGAGTAAGCTTGCCGGCGGCGACGGCCTCCCGGCAGCGCTGGTCGAGATCGGCGGAGATCTCTTCGATCACGGGTTCGAGTTCCGAGTCCTCAAACAGGCGCTCGATAACCAGATAGCCTTCTTGCTGCATGTGCTGAAGTTGGTCATCCGAGAGGCGAAAGTCTATGGTGTCGCTCGTCATTGTGCCGCTCCTTCTACTTAATAGGATGCAGTCAGCTCCTGTACGACTGCAACGATTCGCTCGATCGTTGGCACATAAAACCTCTCCATCACCGGCGCGAATGGAACGGGAGTGTCGGGGGAGGCGATTCGGCGGATCGGGGCATCCAGATCGCCGAAGCAGCTCTCGCCCACTCGGGCCGCCACCTCGGCGCCCCAGCCGCCCGTCAGGTTATCCTCTTCAACGAGGACGAGTTTCCCGGTCTTTCGCACGGATTCGGCGACTGTCTCCCAATCAAAGGGCGCCAGCGTCCGCACGTCGATGACCTCTGCTTCAATTCCGGACTCCGCGAGAATTCCGGCCGCCTGGAGCGAGCGATGAACCATCAGGAGATTGGCGACAAGCGTCACATCCTGGCCCGGCCTCACGACCTGCGCCTGTCCAAAGGGAACCAGGTATTCTTCTTCCGGCACAAAGCCCAGCACCTCAATGCCCCCTGCTTCCTTCCGTGCGCCCTTGCTGCCATAGAGGAGCTTGTGTTCAAAAAAAACAACGGGATTATCATCCCGAATTGCCGTCTTGAGTAGTCCCTTGCCGTCATAGGGATTTGACGGACAGGCTACCTTCAGCCCCGGGACATGAAGAAAAAATGCCTCCAGCGACTGCCCGTGTTGCGCGCCACGTGTGGTGGCGCCCACGGGCGCCCGCATCACCATGGGCACGCGCAGTTTGCCTCCCGACATATAGCGTAGTTTGGCCGCATGATTGGCAAGCTGATCCATCGTGAGAAAAAGGAAATCTCCATACTGCACATCGGCAACCGGGCGAAGGCCCCCCAGGGCCGCCCCAATCGCCGCTCCCGCAATCCCCGCCTCCGAAATCGGGGTGTCGATGACGCGCCGATGCCCGAACTCTTCCACCAGCCCCAGCGTCACCGTAAACGCTCCCCCAAATCCACCTTCGACGCCGATGTCTTCGCCCAACAGGATGATGGTCTCGTCGCGGCGCATTTCCTCGCGCAAGGCTTCGCGCAGGGCCTCGACCATGGTGAGCTTGCGATCCGGTGTCGAGCTGCTCTCAGTTTTGTGCTCAGGCGAAGACGTCATTGAGGCAATCCTCGGGTAGTGGACTGGGACTGTTTTCGGCAAATCGTATGGCTTCGTCCATCAGGCGATCAATGTCGGCCTTGATTCGATCAATCTCCGTCGCGCTCGCCTGGCCTTGCTCGAGAAGCAGATTCTCATATACCTTGATGGGATCTCGCTCTCTCCACGCCGCCACCTCCTCTTTCGAGCGATAGTGGCCAGGGTCGCTCCTGGAGTGTCCTGCGAACCTGTAGGTTTCGAGTTCGAGAAGCGTGGGGCCGCTTCCCTCGCGGGCTCGTCGGGCGGCCCCCGACATGGCATAATGCACCGCCTCGACGTTGTTGCCGTCGATCGTCTGCCCTGCAATCCCATATGCCGCCGCGCGCTCGCTCACGTGCTTGACCTTCATGACCTTGGTGACCGAAGTTGATGCACCATATTTGTTGTTCTCGCACACGAAGACCACGGGGAGATTCCAAATGGCTGCCATGTTAATCCCTTCGTGGAAGGTGCCGATGTTTGCCGCCCCATCGCCGAAGAAGCACGCCACAATGTTCCTCTTGTTCAAATTCTGGAACGCCAGGGCGAGTCCGACGGCGATCGGAATTCCACCGCCGACAATAGCGATGGCGGGAAGCATACCCGCCGCGAGATCGCCGACGTGCATCGACCCTCCCTTCCCCTGGCAACAACCCGTCTTCTTGGCGAGGAGTTCCGCCATCAGGCCCTCGATGCTTAGCCCGCGAGCGATGGCGTGGGAATGAGGGCGGTGCGTACTTGTGATCACATCGCCCGTTTCCAAGACCGAGCAAACGCCCACCGCACTGGCCTCCTGGCCTTGAGACTGGTGAACCGTACCCGGCAGTCTTCCTTCCAGAAAGAGGTAGTAGATGCGGTCTTCAAACATCCGGCAAAGAAGCATGCGGCGATACAGGTTCAGCTTCTGGCTACGCGAAATCTGGAGTTGACGGATAGCGTGTTCAGGCCCCGGGAAATCTGTGGCGGGAAGGGTCTGTGACGTCGAGTGCGTCGGCGCGAAGCGCTCGACATCCCGGCGAGTGATCAATCCGCCGGGTCCCGTCCCAGGTGCCGCCGCGGGATCGACCGCCGATTCGTGGGCCGCGGATGTCGCCGCCGGAGCCGCCGGAACTTTCCGGCTGACGGAGCTTGCCCTGTCCAGTGTTGAATCAGACGCCCCGGCAAACGAATCCGGGCTGCCATCGCCCTCGTGAGGGTGCTCGAATGGCTCGTCCGAACCGTCGGTGACAATCGCAATCGGGCTCGACGCGCTACCCATCTGACCCTGGTCAATAAGAATCGCGCGCAGATATCCGCTGACGAAGGACTCGACCTCCATCGTTACCTTATCTGTTTCAACTTCCAGGAGAAATTCCCCCCTGAAGACTTTGTCCCCAGGTTTCTTCAGCCACTTGAGGATCTTTCCTTCGCTGACCGTCTGCCCCAAATCCGGCATGGTTATTGTGTGGACCATTCAGATCTCTTCGCCTTCCTCCTGGCATTACTTGAAAAAGAAAGACCGCGGGTGGCGCATACGTCGCGGCGTTTTATGCCGCGACGTATGCGCCGGTAGGGCACGGGGCGCAGACATGCCACACAACGGCACGTCTGCGCCACCCGCGGTTATTGTATAGACCATAATTCACACGTCCAATCTCTCAGCCCCGGCGCGCTGCCTTGCCGTCGGATCCAGTAGCCGCGAGAAGCTCTTTCACCTTTTTCTTTACGGCTTCCTTGCCCGCCACCATTATGTCTTTCTTGCCGCCCATACCGAGAAAGGGATGGGGGTCGGATCCGGTTGAATAATCCTTAAGCCCTGTGTCGATCGCCTGCAGGTAGGCTTGCTTGAGCGCCGTGCCGAAATTGAATTTGGCCACTCCCAATCGAATGGCTTCTGTGGCAAGTTGCAGCGGGAATCCGGTGCCACCGTGAATGACTAGAGGGATCTCAGTCAGTTCATGAATGCGCGCTAAGCTTTTGAGATCTATCGAAGCCTGCCCCTTGGTGAGAACATGCACGTTGCCGATAGAGATTCCCAAGGCGTCGACTTCTGTTTCCTCGACAAACCTCTTGGCGACGGCAGGGTCTGTTATCTCTCCTTGCAATTCACCTCTGTCCCCAAGGTAAGGCAGACGCCCAACCTGGGCCTCGACGGAGACTCCGCGGGGGCGCGCAATCAGTACGACTTCCTTAACGAGATGCTGGTATTCCGCGAAGCTCAAGTGCTCACTCTCGACCATCACAGCATTGAACCCCAACTCCATGCCATATCTAATCTGTGCTAAGTCATCGGTCTCGTTGAGCAGGAATGCCACAGGAACAGATACAGTCGTGAGGGCTTGACCCAGGCCAGCGTAAGGAGCCAGATTTTCCGGCTTGGTTCTTTGTGAATGCATCAAGAAGCCGCCATTGAATCCGGCGATAATGGGAGAATTCGTTTCTTCGGCTGCCTCCAGCACTCCCTCAAAGGATTCGATGTTCCAGGCTTCACAATAGCACACCGCATAATTACGTCGTCGAGCGTCCAACAACAACCCTGTCATCAACTCCAAAGGCATACTGGCCTCTCTGCGTTAACATTCGTGGTCTCCACGGGTAGCGCGGACCGCCGATTTTGCGGTTCGCGGCTTTACCGTAGGCCGGCGGAAGAACCGCGGACCGCGAAATCGGCGGTCCGCGCTACCAACCCGGCTACCGTGTTTTTCCAAATAGATCGACCGCTTCGGCGCGCTCCGATTTCGAGGCAACCGCCGGGCCGCCTGCAAGCCGTGCCAGGGCTCAAGACATGCTCTTGAGAAAAAGTCGGCGATTCATCGTACGGTCTCCTTCTCAAACTTCGAGCTTCACCGTCGTGATCTCCCAAGGCTGTATCTTCAGACTGAGTGAGCCGTCGGTGTTGAGTGCGAGCGACTCCTCATTTTCCTCGATCAGGCTCGTCCTCCAGGCGTTTCGAATGGCGCGCGGCAATTGAATCCGCGCATCGCTCACGTATCCCTCCGCTTCGTAAAATCGAAGCACCACTTGGTTGCCATTCTCGCTTTTCTTCAGAGCGGTCAGGATCAGGTTGGAGGGTTCGAGCCGCAGGAAGCAATGCTCGCTCGGCAAGTCCGCGCGGTTGAACGCTAGTTGTGGCTCACCGGCGAATGCCACGAGCGGGTAATTGAAGGCGATCGCATCGCGATAGCGCAGTCTCCAGTCGCCTTGATGCGGCATCAAGGCCGCTCGGTAACGATGATCGCCTGCTTGCGTGAACCAATATTCGGGGTTCCACGCAAGACTCTTACGCGTCGAGAGCAGGACGTGCTGCAAAATGGGGTAGGGAACCGGATCAGAGGTCTCGTCCCGGAACAGGTGGACAGTGCAGTCGGAGGCGGCCAAGCAGCCGTTTCGCTGGTAGCTGCGGGAAGAAGCATCGATCCAGTTGACGGCCTCGCGGAAGCGGAGAGGTGCGTTCCCGCCGTAAATATTCGGCGCAAACTGGGTGTCATCGTCGAACGGAAGCAGGGTGAAATCCAGCTCGTCCTTTCCAATTTCCACTGTCCCGAAAGGTACTTCGTAGCTGAGGCGAGCGTCGTCGAGGTTGATCGGGAAAACTAAGCGCAATTCGCGTTCCCTCTGCCCGTCCCAGCCCAGCAATTCGGTTTCAATATCGACGCGGGCAAGAGCGTGGTAGAGATGAATGCTCTGGCGCAATTTAAAACTTCTAAAGGCAGCCTCGCGCACGGCTGTGGTGCGAATGGGCGTGCGGATAAAGGACTGTACGGGATAAGGGTGGTTGGCAGTCCGATCGAAGTTCGCCATCGTGACAATTTCAGGGCCTTCCCAGGCAAGGCCCGGGGCGGTGAATTGCAGCACTTCTGCGCCCTCGAACTTCTCAGTCCTCAGCACCTCCCACTTTTGCTGCTTTTCGTAAACACTCTTGAGCCCGGCTTGCCCAAGAACAACCCGGAAGTATTGATTTTCGACGATGCCGCCCGCCAGCGGCTTTGGCGGGGCTGGCGTTCCGGCCTGCTCGAGGTAGTAAGTGCGATAACCGGTGGCCGGCATGTCTGCCGCGAGGAAGACCATATTTGCAGGGGTTGCCGGCGATTTCGCCAGGATCAACTCCAAGTCAATCTTGCGTCCGGATTCGTCGTGCAGTTCCGCACCGTTCCAATCGGCGGGTAATTTCACTTCGAAATTCACCAAATCGGTGCGTCGCCAGGAAAGAGAATTAAACACAACCACCGGCATCTGAGCGGGTGCGGATCGTTTCACCCGTGAAGCAAGCGCAGCACCCGCCTCCGAAAGTAGCTTCTGGGAAATTTCTTTCGATTTGAAATAAGACTTGGCATAAACCGAGTCGGTGATCAGCCCCTGGTTCCCGCCCCAGCCGTGGTCCGGCCAGCAATTGGCCCGCCAGCCCTCGCCGATAGTATCCGCAGGATAATTGGCAAGACCACCGGAGAGACCCAGGGCCGTGTACAACCGCTCCGCAGCCAGCAGTTGATTATGCGCAATGCGGCCAGCGAGCAGAGCCTCGCGGTTGCCAGGCTCGTCATAGTATGCCCAGGCGAAGGGCCAGTCGCCTCGTAACGTTGTGATGTCAAGCGGATGCATGGTGAAGTCGTCTAGAAAAGATTCCTCCGCGACAAAGGTAATCTCAGGGGGATGAATCTGGCGATCCGGCATCGAGCGGAAGTGATCGTTCCAGGCAGATGCGAAGCGCTTCATCGCCTGGTTCTGCGCCCTGGCATAGGGCGGAAGGGCGGGCTGGGGCGGCAGGTAGTCACTTGTGTAATCGTACATGAACTGCGGAGGAAGTTGGTGCGCCTGGTAGTAGGCCTGGCGCTGATCCGCGAAGCGCAGCCAGCCTCGGTTATCCAAAGGGTCCAGCAGGCGCATGGGATCGACGTAATGCTGGGCGTAAACCAGCACTGACGATCCGTCAGGCGCCTGCCAATTGTAGTAACCAAACGGCATGCGCCCCTGAATGATGTATTTGATGCCGGCTTTAGCGACGATCTGCGGCATCTGCAAGGTCATGGAAGGGGGATCGGTTTTAACGTAGAACCGGGTATCGACGCCCGGAAAAGTCTCCTTAAGCCAGAGGCGGCCTAAATAAAATTGGCGAACCAGTTTCTCGGGCCCGACGTGAACCTCCTGGCACTGAACGTAGCTTGCTCCCCAGCGGAAGCGCCGTTCGCGCATGCGCTCCGCCATTTCATCGCGCAATTCGAGATGCCGCTCCAAAAACTCCATAAGGTAAATCGTCGATTCCATCATGTAGATGAACTCGGGGTATTGCTTCATCAGCTTTAGGGCCGGCAAGATAATGTCCGACGATCGGAAGTCCGCTGTCTTGGCCTGAGTGTTGAGCCATCCAAGATCGTTATGACATGTGCAGTGGAGAGCGAAGAGACCTGTGTCGAAGTAAGAGTGGTAAGGTTCGACTCTCAAACTGCGTTTCGGCCCGAGCGATTTGCTTCCTGCCAAGAGCTCGAATTCCATGGAAGCGGGTTCGAATGGTGCGGGTATCCAAATGTCCTGAGGAGTGAGCGAGCGCCCGGGGACCGGCGCAAGCGGAACGCGCATGACCTCCTTGCCCATTTGTGAGATCACCAGTTGCACATCACGTAGTTCTTCGCCGGAATTTACGAGGTGCAGGGTAGCGGATTGCACCGCCATGCCCTCGCGCACGTCGTACTGTTTGTAGACGTCGATCTCGAAGCTGCGACCGTGAGAATGCGGGTAAATTCGCAGCTTGCCCAGCCCTGTTTCCTTTCCGCCCGGTTTCGTCCACACCTCATCCACAGTGAGTCGCACGTACGAAGTGTTGATGGATTTGGGGAGGGCGACGATTTCAAAATATGGTTGCTGCCCCAGTTCAATTAGTATGCTGGTGTGGTCCGAGAAGCCGCAGGTGAGCTTGCGCGGCGCTTCGAGAAGGGCCACGCGGGAGTAAGTCATCGCGTAGACGTCTTGTCCAATGATATCGCGCGGCAGCGGCTGCGCTAGAATGAATAGTTCACTGACCTGCCGAGGTTCTGGAAAGTCAATCTGCAGCCAGGCGCCCGCGGCCTGCTGGTCAGCTTCCCAACCGACATAAAGATTGCCGCCAGCGACGTTCTCCGGGGCATAACCGCCCGGGGGGTCGCCATAGAAGCTTGAGGCTGTGGCTTTCGATCCAAGCACCACCCAATCGGGATTAGCGGGCTGCGCTGGCGCCTCGGCCGCCAAAAGGCGTAATCCGCCGGAGCCACGCCGCCAGCCGCCGGCCGCAACCGATAATGCTGCAAGTGTACCGTCTCTCAATAAAGTCCTTCGGTCCATGCGCCCCCCAAAGCGTGCTAAACGGTCAGCGCAGTTTTTGCGCCACGATTCGCAACGTCAACGATTCGTGCGGTGTCAAGTTCACCGCTAAGGAATGAGAGTTGACCTTGAGTTCTGCCTGGTTTTCTTCGGCTGCATTGGCCAGCCATGCTCGATCGATAGTGAAGAGCGGTAGAGTCAAATGCACTACCGCCGCTCTGCCTCCAGTCTCGAGCAGGCGCACGATTGTGCCGTCGCCGTCCTCGGCCATTTTCCAACTCTCGACAGTCACATCAGCGGCATCCAAACCCAGAAAGCTGGTTGGAGCCTCGCTCAGCGGCCGTTCCGGGTTGCCGAATTTATCATTGGGGAGCAGTTGACCGAGTTCCAAGGGAGTCATGGCCGAACGTCCGAGCCTCGCCAACTCCCCGGGCTCGAGGTTGCGCCCGCTCGTCAATACGTACCGAAAGACGAAATCGCCGCTCTGCACGCGGCGGAAATTCGTATGCCAGTAATTGTTCAGAGCATAGGAGAAAATCGTGCCACTTTTCGCTTCAAACCGCTCGGGCCAGGTCCCTCGATTGATATCGCCGAGCGTCACCAGCGGCGAATCAATAGGCACAAGGCCGACGCTCAAGCCCGGCGACGAGACTTTCACCCAATGCTGCACCGTGAACCACGCAGTGTTTGCGCCTGTCCACATATTATGAAGTGGTTCCACCCAGCCATTCTGGATTTCGTAACTGAACTCCGGAGGCGCGGCTGCAACCGGAAAGGCGAAATAGACGGCTTCCTTCTTGTCAACCGGATCCTTGCGCAAGCGGTTGATAAACTCGATCTTCTTCTCGCGATCGAAAAGAATGATCTCGGACTCGATGGATGGCGCGTGCGGCCCACTCGTTAAGTAGGTCAGGACTTGCCCATACGAAGTCTTGTGGACTCGGATTACTCGTCCTCCACTGGCAGTGCTGACGGTCAAATTCGCGAAGGGAAGCGACTTGCGCAGGTAGACAAGCTGCGTCTCGCCGTCGCCGCCGGAGACGTAGAGATACTGATTGAAGCGGTAAGGACTCGACGCATCCACGAGCTCCCGGCCGATTTGTTTATCGTAAACACTCTTCAGCGCTCCGGCCGCCGGATCAACCTCGATCCGGTAGTAATCATTTTCACAGACGTTCGAATCGGGCAATGCTTCGTCGCCCGGGCGAGGATCAAGGGGATTTTTTCGCGGCGCTGCGGGGTAAAAACGGTAGCCGAGCGAGGGCACGTCGCGGGCAAGAAACCTCACGTGGTCGTAATCCTCGTGGTGTGCGAGAACTTCCACCGGCACCGGCGAACCGCCAGAGGACTCGACAATGTCGTAGCCGGCATCGAGATCAGTCTCCACCAACTCGCTCCGCGTCCAGTTCAGCGAGTTGAAGACCAATCCTCCGGGCGCCGGAACGTGAATCTGGTCTGCCAGTTGGCTCAAGGCTTGGTCGAGAACGGCATTAACCCGCTCGCGGCCGTCGACCGCGAACTGATCCTTGGTGGCAAATTGGCGAACCGTCTCTTCGCTTTCGGGCCGTGAGTACCCGCCCGAGTAAGTGAACGTATGCTCGGCGTAAAGAACCAGATCGTCCCACATGGAGCGAATTTGTGCGGCAGGGCCCGACACATTCGGGTGAAGAAATGTAGCGATGGTCGCCAGCTTTTCAGCGGAAGGGGCCCGCTGCTGGCTCGAGCGGTCGATTGCGAGGTAGTGCGCGTCCGTGCCGTAGCCGTCCTCCCAGTACGGCCCGCCGTCGCCCACGGCCGTCGGAAGATCCGGGCCGAAGTGCTGATCAATATATCGCATGTAATCCGGGAAAGTTGCCAGGATCATCCGGGGATATGCATATTTTGTATTCCACTTCTGGACAAACTCAGGCTCTCCGGGGATGAGGTCGGTGTTCTCGATCTGGCTGCCGTACATCAGCACTGCATCCGGCTTGTATGACGGTGACTCGTACTGCTCGAAGAAGGTGGGCAGCGACTGCCGGCACGCCGCTTCCTCGGCCGGCACCCCACACACAAAGGAAAGCTGGAAATACTGCCGTGCATACGACATCAGAACTTTGCTACCGTCAGGCCCCTGCCACCAGAAGGGAGACTTTTCATTCCAGCGTCCATAGAGGAGCACGGGTGCCCGATCGTTATTGCTCGCAGCGGAAAAATATCTAATTCCGAGCGCGTGCAGGACGGAAGGGTAAGACCATGTATAACTCGGAACGTCTGTGATATTCACGTAATCGAATGGGATTTTCTCCTCGCGATGCAGTTGAGCTGAATAAGCTGTGGAGCGAATCAGCTCCTCCATGGTGGGATAGCCTGTCATCAGGTTGGCAAGCTGTGCCGGAATTGCAATCTTGCCGGCGCGGACCAGGGTTAGAAGGCGGGAACGCGCTTGCGCGTTGCGAGATGCAAGGTATTGCCGAACGATCCAGGAGCCGTCGAGGCTGAAACGCATCTCCGGATGTTCGTCAATCTCATCCAGTAATTTGTCAATGTTTCGATTATGAATTTCCGCCACTTTCGCCTGGTAATCCGTAAAGCCGATGTCGAGGTGGGCGTGGGGGGCAACGTAAGCAGTCCACTTGCGCCGCGGAACCAGCCTGAGGTGATCGGTGTGTACTTTGCCGTTGACGTGGATCGTAATATCCGCATCCGTTGGTCCGCTCAACTCGGGGATGGCCAACTCCTGACGCCACTGGCCGAAATCAGCCTCAGTCGCAATCGCACTGCGAATCCTCTGCCCTGCCACAGACAGCATAATTTCGCCCGCGCCCACGGGCTCATCCAAGGTGACCGTGACCGTTGCCAGTTCTGCCAGCCCGCCGTCATGCCGTACGTAGAAGATGCCCGGCTCCACGTCGGCCTGCCACAGGCCCGCGGGCTTGCCGGCCTCGTCCTGCGTAAGGCGCAACGCATCGTAGGAAAGCCATGAATCACCTTCGCCTTCGCTCGGATCGTCCACCGCCGTTAAGACAAGTTTGTTTTCCCCGGCCTTCAAGAGCCGGGTAGGAAGCTGGACCCGCACCCGATCGGCACCATAGATCGGGGAATCCACGCCAAAATCACCCGGGTAGTAGCTCACCTTGCGCTGGAAATAGAACCGGCCTGTCTTGCCGTTGAGCTCCACGTGCAGGGAAGGAACCCGGGAGTGGGATAAGATGACGGAGACCTCCAGCCACCAGACGCCTCGGGGCGGCTCGCTCAACTTGAAAACTATCGCGTAGGGGTGGGCTCGTCCCCTCGCATCTTCATTCGCGGAACCAGGCTGCTCCGCCGGCCAGTCCTTGCTCGGATCGCTCTCGCCGACAGTGAATACAGGGTTGTCCTGGGGGTTGCCAAAATCGACCCGTCTCTTGAACTCGATTGAAGATTGGTCGAATCTGCCGATCTCCCAAACGGTGCGCTCCGCCCCCATGAGCGGCCAAATCCCTGAGAAAACCAAGACGTATGAAATAACCATTACGGCTTTCCAACCCAATCGCATAAAAGCCTCCATGAAGGCGATGACACTCAAAACTAGCTGGCGGTCTAAAGCGCAAGAGGCACAAATCATGGCCGCAGGGGGAACGGCAGCCTCGTTGCGGCATCTACATCGAGGGCGGCGGCGCATCTGGGGTGCTACCCCAACTCCGATTCGGCTCCCAGCCTATCTTCAACACAAGCTTCCCGCCCTTCGCGATCTTCGTGTGCGTGAACCACGGCCGATCAAGCTGTTGGCTGTTCAGCTTCGCCGACTGGATTGCCAACAGATTCATCCACTGCCCTGATTCGGAAGTCCTAAGACCAACGTCGTTCTCAGTCCGGCGTCCCTCTCGCAGGCCTCGGGGTGCGTAAGATTTCTATCACGGCGTCAGAACGCAACGCAATCCAAGAGTTTAGGAGGCGCCTACGACGTATGGCGGCGCCATGCCCCAAAGACGCGACTCATTGTTGTATTGGGCGGCCGTGCGGTGTACGGTACACTAACAACGATGGGGCAGGAGCACTTATGACAGCGAGCAATCGGTTAGGAATTGCCTGCGGCGGCATCTGGGTGGTGGATCTTGTAAAAGTGACCGACCACTACCCGCCGGAAAACTCGATCGCATATATATCTGAAATATCCAAGGGCGGCGGCGGCTCGGCCCACAACGTCATCATTAACCTGGCGAAGTTTGATTCAAACCTGCCGCTCTATGCCCTTGGCCTCATTGGCAACGACACTTACGGCGACTATCTCGTAGAAGAGTGCCGCCGCTATCCTAATGTCAATGTCGGCCAATTGCGTCGAACCGACCTGGACGCCACCTCTTTTACCGATGTTTTTAGCATGAAGGCCAGCGGACGGCGGACTTTCTTTCATTACCGGGGAACCAACCGATTGTTCGACCCTGCGCACGTGGATATCAAGAACCTGCCCGTCAGGATGTTCCACCTCGGATACCTCCTCCTCCTGGATGCGATGGACCAACCCGATGCGGAGTTTGGAACCGTAGCAGCAGGTTTTCTCGCACAGCTTCAACGTTACAACATCCGGACCTCAATCGATCTGGTATCCGAGAACAGCGACCGCTTTCGTCACATCGTGCCACCGGCGCTGAAGTATACAGACTACTGCATCATCAATGACTGGGAGGCGGAGAAGTTGACCGGCATCCCGCTGAGGTCAGGAGACAAGCTGCGCCCCGAAAACCTGGGTAACATTGGGAAAACGATTTTCGGGTTCGGAGTCAAAGATCTCGTGGTCGTCCATTTCCCGGAGGGCAGTTATCTACTTTCCAAAGACGGCGTGGAGTTGTTGCAGCCCTCCCTGGAACTTCCCCGTGATTACGTCGTGGGAAGCGCCGGCGCAGGGGATTCCTTTTGCGCGGGAATTCTCTACGGGTTATATCATGGTTGGAGTCATGAAAAGATGCTTCGCCTTGCCACCTGCGCCGGTGGGATGAACTTGAGCAGCTTGACCACAACTGGTGGGATCAAGTCATGCCCGGAAATACTGCGCATGGAAGAGAGGTTCCCCTATCGCAAGAGCGTGGCTTAAGATGGGACGGAGACATCACGAGGCAACTCTTCTTTTGAAGGGCTTGTAAGGCGACGGAACCTGTCCCTCTCCTTCGCGCACCACGAGGACTTGGTTTGCGTTGACGTGCGTCAGACGGTCGACCTTTCCGCTGGGCCAACTGATTTCGACCAGATCCGCTGCCTGGCGGGGACCGAGGCCGAAGTGAAGCCGGATGTCATTTCCGGAGAGCCAGTTTCCACCCGTGCGCACACGATCATACTGGGTTAAGTCTCCGGCCACGACTTTCACCCACGCCCCTATTCCATCGCGGTTACTCTTAGTCCCCACAGTTCTTACCTGCAGCCAGTGTCCTTTCGAACTGCCTCTTTGGTTTTGCAGCAGAACCGGGGGGCTGTCGATGTTGGTGATGGCCACGTCCAAGGCGCCGTCGTTGTTGTAGTCGCAGCAGGCGCCGCCGCGGCCGCCCAACTGAAATTCGGCAAGCCCGACCTCTCTGGTGACCTCGCGGAATTTGCCGTTTCCTAGGTTTTCGAACAGTTGAGGGTTCTGGTGATAATGCTCGTCGGTAAAAAGGCGATCGACCTCCGGATACAAATGCCCATTAATCCAGAAAATATCCCTCCACCCGTCGTTGTTGTAATCCATGAAGAAGGTGGCCATCCCCAGCAACGGAATCGAAGGCTCACCAATACCGGAAGGATAGGACACATCGGTAAAAACGCCTTTTCCGTCATTATGGAACAAGGTCTTATTATCATTAGCATAAGTGGTTATAAAAAGGTCAGTCCACCCGTCGTAGTCGTAGTCGCCTGGAGCAATGCCCATGTTGGCCTGTTCGGAACCCTCGCCGTTATAGGCGATTCCTACTACCTCGCCGACCTCTTCAAAGGTGCCGTTTCCCTTGTTCCGGTAGAAGTAGTTGGGGCCGGAGTCGTTGGCCACGACGATGTCCGGCCATCCGTCACCGTTAAGGTCTTCGATCAGAACGGAAAAACCATAGCCCAGATTCTTGTCGACTACGCCTGCCTTTTCGGTCACATCCGTGAACGATCCGTCGCCGTTGTTGTGGTAGAGGACGTCGGGCGCCCCCTTCAAGCCGCGAGGGCCGCAAGCTCGCATTACTTTGTTGCGGTACGTACAAGTGGGTTGGGCAGGTTGAGGAGGATGGCGCAAGTCGAAATCGATGTGGCCCGCCACGTAGAGGTCCACGAAGCCGTCGTTGTCGAAGTCGCCAAAGGCCGCACCGCCGCTCCAAATCTGGTGCGGGGCAGCAACCCCTGCCTGGGCGGTAACATCCGTAAAGGTCCCATCACCGTTATTCCGATACAGAATGTTGGGCCCGTAGTTGTAAACGTACAAGTCTTGAAACCCATCATTGTTGTAATCCGCCGCAACCGCGCCGAACCCCCAGCCGTGCCCTTCGACACCCGCTTGCCGCGTTACGTCGGCAAAGGTGCCATCACCGTTATTTCGGAAGAGATAGTTGTGGGGAGGGTGCTTGACCTGAGAAGGATGAAGAAGATTGTCGATCGTGGATCCGTTAACGATGTAAAGATCCACGTAGCCGTCGTTGTTGTAGTCAAACCAGACGCAACCACTACCATAGACCTCCAGAATCCAGTTTTTTTCCCGGCTTCCACAGGTCAGTTCAACCCTAATCCCAGCCTCAGGCGCGACGTCCCGAAAGAAAGCCGAATCCGAGGTGGTTGCGCGGGTTTGATCGGTGTGGTCATGCGCCGTCCGAGCGAGCAGGCTTGTCCAGGCGTTCCCGTTGACTGACGGCAACAGCAAAGGCGCGCAAAGGCGCCGCATGAAGCTGCGCCGGGAATTCCTGAGGGAAGGAACGTGCATAGGTAACTACGATCCTCATCTGCGTTGGTTCGAGGCTCGCCACGGACTCGATCCGCAACGGGCCGGAAACCCTCGCGGGGCGCGCGCCAAACCAGTCAGTCGCGAACTTCTCAACTGCGTTAAACTATAGCACGCGGCAGGACGGGCTTGTACCGTGTGCCGATCGGACAATGGCAACGACACTGAAATGGAAAACATCGAGTGAGGTGATGCGGGGCGTCAGGGCAGCAGAGGCTGTGAATCAATCATCCGCTGTCATCCTGAGCGCAGCGAAGGATCGCTGCAGTTGTTTTGGTTGGCAGAACCTGGTAGAACTGCGAAGATCCTTCCCTGCGCTCAGGATGACAGATTCACGATTCTTTCACACCTTTTCGATTGGCGGGCAATTCTGCGGAATCTGTTTGGTCCTCTTCATGGCTCTTTGTGCTTGGTCTGCCGCCGCGCAAAAGCTGCCATCCGGGACTCTGATGGAACCGCAAGCGGCTGAAGAAATCTCGCAGCACGAGCGCCGGGGCGATGACTTTCTCCGAGCTCGCCGCTTTGATCAAGCCATTGCCGAGTATCAAAGAGCGCTAGCTGACAGCCCATCTATTCCCTCAATTCATGAGAAGCTGGGAGTGGCCATGGCGGCCTCGGGTGATATGACAGGAGCGGTGCATGAATTCGGAGAGGCAGTTCGCCTCGATCCGAAGAACGCCAGGGCCAGGTCGGATCTGGGCATGGCTTTCGAGAGGAGGGGCAATCGAACAGCGGCGCTCGAGGCGCTCCACCTGGCCGTGGGACTGGATCCCGCGGACGGCGTCGCTCACTACCGTCTTGGAGTGGTCCTATCAGCAGGTGGAGATGCTGAACGCGCGTCCGAGGAATTCCGCAAGGCCGTGGAACTCCTCCCCGATTATCCCGCGGCACACAACGATCTGGGTGTATCACTCATGGCGCTAGGCAAAGCGGATGAGGCCGCCGCGCAATTTCGCCAGGCGCTCAAGCTACAGCCGGAATACCCCGAGGCCCATTTTAATCTGGGCTTGGCCAGCGCGAACCAGAAGGAGTTTGTTCCGGCGGCGGTCGAATTCCGCGAGGCGCTGCGATTGCGGCCCTCCTACGCGGACGCGCGCATTCAGCTTGGCGCGACTTTGCTGGACGCGGGGCGCGTCGACGAAGCCATGGCTGAGCTGAAGGCGGCGGCCGCCGACTTTCCCGACAAGGCCGGCGCTCATTACAATCTGGGCAGGGCCTATGCCCGCCGGAGCGCACTCCGCGAGGCGGAACAGGAATTCCAAAAGGCTCTGAGCCTGCTCCCCGGATTTCCAGACGCTTACAACAACCTGGGTGTCGTCGAAGCCGACCAAGGGCGCCTTGACGACGCCACGAAGGACTTCGAGCGGGCCGCGAAGCTGGACGCGCGCAACGCCGACGCGCATTACAACCTCGGGATGATGTACCTGATGCGCTCTCAGGAAAAACCGGCGGTCGCCGAACTGCGGAAAGCAGTGGAATTCGAACCCAAAAATCCGCGCTTTCACTCACGCCTGGGCATGGCGCTTAGCCAAGCCGGAGACACGGAGAACGCGATCCTTGAACTGCGCGCGGCGCTCGAGCTCAATCCGCAGGATTCCGCCGGACGCTACAACTTGGCGCGATTGCTGCTGAAGAAAGGCGATCAGCAAGCAGCTGCGTCAGAGTTTGCAAAGCTGGCACAGATCAAAAGTGCCGCCGATTCGAAGGAAGCGGCTTCCACAAAAGCAATGGAAGCAATCAGCGGCGGTCTTAGAGCGTGGGCGGAAGGCAGAACTCACGAAGCGATTCAAGCCTTCACGCAAGCGGTCCAAATCGATCCGAATTCCCCGCAGGCCCGCAATTACCTGGGCGTGGCGCTGGCAAAGGCTGGTGAGACGGAAGGGGCCAAAGCGCAGTTCGAGAAGGCCATTGCTCTCCAGCCCCTGAACGCGGAAGCTCACAACAATGCCGGGGGAATGCTGGCGAGGCAGGGAAATATCGAGGCCGCGATCGACCAGTTGGAAAAAGCTCTCGCCGTCGACGCCGACCTCGCCCAGGCGCACTACAATCTGGGAGTGTTATTGCAGAAGAAGGGCGACTTGAAACGCGCTGGGGAGGAATTCCGCAAAGCCGCGGAACTGGGGTATTCTCCCCAGGCCGCTCGTTAGCGCACAGGACGCTGTGGCGTGCTGTGCCGTTCATGGGTAGCGCGGATCGCCGGTTTTGCGGTCCGCGGTTTTTCGTGTCGGCCCGTGGAAGGACCGCGGACCGCAAAACCGGCGGTCCGCGCTACGGCGCTCTGCGTCGCTGATGAAAGTCATCTCCTCGGGCGTGATTTGAGTGGCTTGTAGGGCGAGGCAATCTGTCCTTCGCCTTCACGAACCATCAGGATCTGATCCGCGCTGACGTTCTTGAGTTGGTCGACTTTTCCACTGGGCCAGGCGATCTCCACAAGTTCGGCTCCTTGGCGGCTTCCCATTCCAAAGTGCAGTCGCGTATCGTTGCCGGAGAGCCATGATCCTCCCGTTCGGACGCGGTCGTATTGGGTGAGGTCGCCTGCAACAACCTTAACCCAGGCCCCGATGCCATCCCGGTTGCTCTGGGTGCCTACGGTTTTGATCTGCAACCAGTGGCCGGAGCGGTTTCCGCCCTCGTTCCGCAGCAGAAGTGGGCGGCTGTCGATGGTAGTGATCGCGACATCGAGTCCGCCATCGTTGTCATAGTCGCAAAAGGCGCCGCCTCGCCCGCCCACCGGCAAGCCGGAAATCCCTACTTCCGTCGACACCTCGACGAACTTTCCGTTCCGCTGGTTCTCGAACAGTTGAGGGTTCTGAAGGTAATGTTCGTCGTTGAAAAGGCGATCGACTTCAGGATACAAGTGACCGTTCACAATGAAGACGTCCTTCCACCCGTCATTATTGTAATCCATGAAGAAGGTCGCCATCCCGAGGTAGGCGATAGTCGGGTCGCCCAGGCCCGAGGGATACGACACATCTGTGAAAATACCCTTGCCATCATTATGAAATAAGGTTTTATTATCGTGAGCAAACGTTGTAATGAACAGGTCTGTCCAGCCGTCGTTGTCGTAGTCGCCTGTCGCGATGCCCATATTGGACTGTTCTTGTCCCTCGCCGTTGTAGGCAATTCCAGCGGCCGTACCGATTTCCTCAAACCCGCCATTCTTTTTGTTCTTGTAAAAGTAGTTAGGGCCGGAGTCGTTGGCGACCACGATGTCCGGCCAGCCGTCACCATCCAGGTCCTCGAGCAGAACCGCAAACCCATAACCCAGTTGCTTATCAGTTACGCCGGCCTTTTCGGTTACGTCCGTGAAAGTGCCGTCCCCATTGTTATGATAAAGCGCGTCGGGTGCGCCCTTGAGCCCACGCGGGCCGCAGACCCTCACCATCTTGTCGCGGTAGGTACAGAGGGCCTGGCCGACGGGCGGGGGATGGTGCAGATCAAAGTCGATGTGTCCGGCGACGTAAAGGTCGAGGTAGCCGTCCTTGTCGTAGTCCCCAAAGGCCGCGCCGCCGCTCCAGACCAGTTGGCGGCCGGCCAGTCCGGCCTGAGCCGTGGCGTCTGTAAAGGTGCCGTCGCCGTTGTTCCGGTAAAGAATGTTGGGCCCAAAGTTATAAACAAACAGGTCCACAAAGCCGTCGTTGTTGTAGTCGGCGGCGACGGCTCCCACTCCCCAGCCGTAGCCGGGAACTCCCGCTTGTTGCGTGACGTCGGTAAACGTGCCATCGCCATTGTTGCGAAAGAGATAGTTGCGCGGTGGGTGCTTGATGGTGGCGGGATGCAAAAGGTTCTCGAGCGTCGAGCCGTTGACGATGTACAGGTCCGTATACCCGTCGTTGTTGTAGTCAAACCACACGCACCCACTGCCATAGACTTCCACAATGTAGTTCTTGGTCGCATTTCCGCAGGTCAGCACGGGCGTGATGCCGGCTTCCTGGGCGACATCGCGGAAGGTGATTATGGAAGAAGCATGCGTGTTCGGGCTGAAGGCGCGGCCGGAAGCTCCCCAGCGCCACCGCCCGCTCTTGCCCGTTATGAACGAAGCGCAACATTGGGCCAGAAAACCTCGCCGCGAGTTCACCTGAAGCCCCGTATTACCCCCTCCCCATCCTCCGGGTGGCGGAGACATGCCGTTGTGTGGCATGCCTGCGCCCCTGTCCCGCCCGGCGCATACATCGCGGCATAAAGCGCCTCGAGGTATGCGCCACCCACGTAGTTTACCCTGAGCAGACAAACTGCAGATTCTTCGCTGCGCTCAGAATGACAAGCGAAGGGCTCAGGATGGCACGGTCACCCGACCCTTGTCATGGCTTAGTTCCGTGGTCGCGCAAGGCCCGGCGTTGATCTTCGGCGTTCTGCCTGGCAACCTGAGCGGCGTGAAGTTGCTGGAACTTTGCTGAGGCTTGCGCCGCCTTCTCCTGGTCGCCGAGCCTAACGTAAGCCTGCGACAGATCGTAGTAGAACTCGGGTTCTCGAGGGTGAATCGGGATTGCCTGGTTTGCAGCGGCCACTGCGTCATCGTATCGTTTCAGGCGGAGGAGCGTCTGCGCGATGCCCCGCAAGGCTTCGAGGTCCGTTGGGTCCAGCACTTTGGCCCGTTCGAAACTGGCCAGGGCCTTCTCGTAATCGCCCCTTCGCGATTCTATGTCCCCCACCAGATCGTGCCCCTCAACCAACGACCCATCCAGTTGGACCGACTGTTCCGCCGACGGCAAGGCCTCCTGGTAGCGTCCCAGGTTTGAGAGTTGGTTGCCGATTTCGAACTGAAAGCGGCCTACCGAAGGAAACCGCTCCGCCCCTTGCGAGGCCAGGCTAAGCGCGCTTGAGAAGTCTTTCTGCTGCTGATAGGCTTCGATCAGGACGTGCCAGGGATTCGGATTGTCGGGCTTCAAGCGAATCGCCTCGCGAAGCAATGGAATTGCCGCCCGCGCATCGTCAGCCTGCAAATACTCATCCCCAAGAAGCGCAAGAATGCCGGGATCGTCCGGCCGCGCCTGCCGGGCGACGTTCAGCCGCCCGATGGCGTCTTGGGTGCGACCCTCGCCGACGTAGAGCACGGCCAGGGCGCTATTGGCTTCAAAAGCGTCAGGCCGGAGTTCCACCGCCTTCTTCAACGCAACTTCGGCGTCAGCTGGCTTTCCAAGCTTCATCAGTGTAAGGCCAAGGTTGTACTGCGCGTCGTAATACTGAGGCGTCATTTGCGCCGCCACGGTGAGAGGTTCCGCTGCTTCGGTATAATACCCGTGCTTTCCGAGCAGTAAGCCGAGCGAGTGCATGATTTCCGGGTCGCGGGGGGTTTGAGCCAGTAATTCCCGGCGCAGTGCCGATACACGCTCCGCATTCTTGTTCTGAATCGCGACGGACAAGTCCAGCAGTTTTTGAATGGAAGCCTGGTCGCTTTGCTTGAGGCGAGTGGTAGCGTCAAATTCCTCCTTCGCCTCCCTGGGGTGTCCTGTTTGCTGGTAAATGCGCGCCAACTGGTAATGAAGTGAGCTTTCCCAGGGCGTCGCCTGCAGGCCCCGCTGGACCATCTGGAGCGCTTGCTTCGGCTCTCCCCTCCGCAAGTAGGCTACAGCCAGGCGCTGATAAGTGTCGTAAACCGGCGCGCCCAGGGCAAACTCGGATTCGTAGGAACGAATGGCCGCGTTGGTTTCGCCTTGAGCGTCGAACACTCTCCCCAGGAAATAGAGGGTATAGGCATTCTTTGGATCGAGGCGGCGGGCCCGTTCGAATTCCTGGCCGGCATCCTTGAAGCGGTCTTCCTTCCACAACGCGTAGCCCAGGTAGTGATGAATCACCTGCTCGGCCGGTGCGACCTTCGCAGCCTCCTGAAGCACTGGCACGGCTTTCGCATACTGTTTCTCGGCGAAGAGCGCCTTTGCCTCGCGAAAGAGCTGAGCGGCGTTGCCTTGCAATTCGCTGGCTTCTGGACCCACCGCCTCGGACGACCGGCTCTGTGGTTTATCGGTGGTTGCAGCGGTTACAGCCGTGCTCTGGCCGAGAGCTGCAGAGGCGCACCCTACCAGGGCCGCGACCAGCAGTGCTGCCGGAACGGGTCGACGAATTACGCCGAGAGCCGACGCTGCGATGATTATCAACGGATCACCCTAACAGTCGATTCTAATTCACGCTTGCACGAGTATGTCAAGCATCGAGGTCAAGGTGATTTGCTCTCAGTTTCAGACTTGAGCCGAATTCCGAAGTTGAATTAGGCACTCCCAAGCTAACTCTTCGAATCTAAATCGCCTGCCGTGATAATCTCGAGAACGGAACGGGTGTTTGGATTCTTCGGAAGCCATCCCTCAGCCGTCCCGCACCGGCTGATGACTACGCCGGTTGCGGGGCACCCTCTCCCCAAGAGCCTGTGTGAGAACTCGTTTTTGCCGTCATTCCGAGAAGCCGCAGGCGACGAGGAATCTCGCAATGCTCTGAAAATGGTAGTGCGGGCGTCTCGCCCGCGGGGGCGGGAGCGTCCCGCTTCCGCGCGCGGGCAGGATGCCCACGCCACTGCGGGCGGGACGCCCGCGCTACGTCCCCCCGCATCGCACTGGGATTGGTGCTACGATTGACCTTCGAGGGCGCCGGATTTTCGTTACGAATCTCATGGCTTATCCAGTTACTCGAAGCACCGTTGCTACTTTTCTCGTGGCTTTTATGACATGGGCTGCGCTGACCGTGTGTGGGCAGGAAGTTTTGCCTTCCGCCCGATCCCTTGAAGGTCAGGGCGGCTACGCCCCAGACGAGCAGGCGTATCAGGTTGCTCTGCAGCGTTCTCCCGACTCGCGCGAGGCCCGGTTGGGTCTCGGCAAAGTCCAAGGAAAACTCGGGCGATGCCAGGAATCGGATCGCACGCTTGAGCCGCTTGCGGAGTCTTCCAGGGGCGATGTCGAAGAGATTTTGGGCGACTGCTATTTCCGGACACGCAATTTTGAGAAGGCCATTGCCCATCTGGAGCTCGCGCGCCAATTACTGCCAAAAAGGCCGGAAGTGTGGATCGAGTTGGGGCGTGCCTACGCCTCGGCGGGGCGGGACAAGGACGCGCTCAGGACCTGGAAATTCTGGCTGAAACAGCACCCGGATGACATCGACGCCCTCTACTGGATGGGAAGCACCTATAACTCCATGGCCCAGAATATGTTAGATGAGATGGAGAGGAAGGACCGCGGCCACTTCAGGGTGCAGGAGCTCGAAGGAGACCAGTTCCGCGAGAAGCAGGATTATGAAAAAGCGCTCCAGGCTTATCAGAAGGCGCTCGAAACGGGCCCCGATGTCCCGGGTCTGCACTTTGACATCGGTGACGTCTACTATCAAACGATGAAGTATTCGGAAGCCCGGCAGGAACTCGAGAAAGAGCTTGCGAACAACCCCAATCACGCCCAGGCGAACTTCGAGCTGGGTGACATCGACATTAAGCAAGGCAAGGTCGAGGAGGGCATGCCGTACCTCGACCGCGCTCTTAGACTCAGCCCGGACCTCTGGGTGGCGCATCGTTCGCGGGCTCGCGCCCTGCTTGCGGAAAAGCGATACGAGGATGCGGTGCGCGAGTTGCTCTTCGTTGTTAAGGTGAACCCCTCCGACCACACCGTCCACGCCATGCTGGCCAGCGCCTATCGTCAAATGGGACGTTTGAGAGAAGCCCAGCAGGAAGCTGAGATCTCGACCAGGCTGATCAACCAGCGGGCTGCCGGCTTACAAAACCTCAAGACTGAGGAGCAAGAGCTCAACGACCGGCCAAGGTGATCTGTTGTTTTCAATTGTATGTCGCTGAAAACAATCAAATGCAGATTCTTCGCTTCGCTCAGAGCCTGTGACTTTTTCAGTTCCACTTGCCACCGGCTGGCAGAGCCAACCGTCCAACCTGTCATCCTGAGCGACAGCGAAGGATCTGCAGTTCGCCGGGCATCGTGAAAATCAAGAAACTGCAGATCCTTCGTCGCCTTCGGCTTCTCAGGATGACATCCTCCGTGAGTTGTAGCTCTCTTAGCAGCATTCGCTGTTTCTTCGAACTGAAACAATCACAGACTCTCAGAATGACAGATGACTTCTTCACAGCTTCCCGGTACTAGTTATTCTGCGGGCCAAGCGTAATACTTATCTGGCGACTCAGTCACCCAGACTTATGCAAATCCATAATATCCATTAATTTGGATTCTAATTTTTGTATTTTTTCCCAGTCCCTCACATACGGCCAGTCTAACGTACTGATTCCAAGGCCAAAATGTCATTATTTTCGTGGCAATGTGCTTGCAGCATATAAATGGGGCTATCAGCCTTCAGGGCATTTTCCAGGATCAGAGTGAGAGCTTCGGTGGCTCTGACAGGAGTGGAGAGCGTGTTCTCTCAACGGTGTGAACTGGCGTGCTGGTTCCTGGTGGCCGTGACCCTGGTCGCGGCCTTGTTCTCCGTACAGGCTAAGGGTGCCGAGCGCGATTGGCTCGCTGAGGCTAAGGCTGCCGAACAAGCGCGAGATTTCGGCCGCGCCGTTGAAAGCTACATGAGCTACCTGAGTGAACATCCCGACCGCGCCGATGTCTGGCAACGCCTTGGACTCGCCTACTATCTTGACAATCGGCTTGACAAGGCCGTTCCTGCCCTGGAACGGGCGTCTCAACTGGACGCGTCGTTGTGGGCAGCCGAATTGTTCCTGGGCATCAGCGAGTCTCGCATGGGACAGTTTGCTAGTGCCCAGGTCCCGCTGGAACGAGCCGTGGCGGCAAAGCCAGACGTGCCCGAGGGCCATTTCTGGCTCGGGTCGAACTTGATGGCTTTGGGTAGGCACGAAGAGGCCACGGCGGAACTGGAGAAGGTAGCTCCCGGCTCTTCAGTGGCAATGGATGCGGATTACCAGCTTGCCCGCGGGTATCGTCGAGTGGCGGAAGACTATTACAAGCGCATTGAGAAGAGCGATACGAATTCTTATCGGGCCCATCAATTGGCCGCTGAGGCGTTCGTCTGGCACGGGGAGTACCAGAACGCGATCCTTGAATACCGGAAGGCGTTAGAGCTGAAGCCCGGCCTCGAGGGAGCCCACAGCGGTATAGCGGAAATGTACTGGGAGCAGAAACAATACGAACAGGCTGCCCAGGAATATGAAGCGGAGTTGCGAAACTACCCTCTGGACGACCAGGCACACCTGCGCATTGGCGAGTACCGGCTGGCCCAGGGCAGGATTCAAGACGCCCTATCGGAACTGGCGGTGGCTCACCAGTTGAACACAACCGCATGGGAAGCCTGTCGCGCATTGGGCCAGGCGTGGATGGCGAGCGGGGACCCGGCCAGGGCGCAGGACCTGCTCGAGACCGCCGTACAGAAAAACCCCTCGGACGCGCTCAGCCACAAATTACTTGCCGAAGTGTACCGGGCTACCGGCCAGCCGGAGTTGGCTGAGCGGGAGCAGGATACGCTCCGCAAGCTGGCGGCGGCTGAGTGCAATTAGGGCCAAAAAATACCTAGATAGCAACCTTGCTGGAAGCGAAAAAGCACCGGGTAAGACGCAAACCGAAAAGGAGGAATGCATGAGAGGACAAGCGGTCAAATGGCTGGGATTGCTGGGGAGCGCAGGAGCTCTGCTTGTCGCACTCGGCCTTGGAACGCGCGTCATGGCTCAGCAGTACTTCGGCATTATCGTCGGATCCGTGACGGATCCATCTGGGGCGGCGGTGCCGGATTGCAGTTTAACAGTCACCAACGTCAACACTGGAATAACCCGGACAACTAAAACAGATGCCGCGGGGGCCTACCGGTTTGATTCGATGGTTCCGGGAACTTATACGATTCGAGCCGAGAAGACCGGGTTCCAGTCCTCCGAGGTCACGGCGCAGGAATTGCACGTGGCCGGCTCGCTCACCGTTAACGTTGTTCTGCAAATCGGTGCGGTCACGCAGACGGTCGAGGTGCAGGCCGTGGCGCCTTTGCTCAACACCACGAATGCCACCGTGGGAACCACGATCACCAACTCCAATGTGCTGGAAATGCCCCTCAATGGCCGGGCTTATACTGACTTGCTGGAGCTCATTCCCGGTAGCGTGAACAACGGAGGGGGCACCTATCAATCTACGGGTTCGAACTACAGTGTCAGCGGGAACCGTTCCGAGCAGAACGATTACACGCTGGACGGCGTGTCCAACAACGAAGAGTTCTTTAAGGCTTACGGAATTCAGCCGGCCATTGACTCGATCCAGGAATTTCAGGTTCGGACCAACATTACCAGCGCGGAATTTGGCGAAGCGGCCGGGGCCAACGTGGCGGTGGCCACCAAATCGGGTACGAATCAGCTTCATGGTTCCGCTTACGAATTCGTGCGCAACGACAAGTTTGACGCGGCGGAGTTCTTCGATGACCGCGCGGGCATCGCCAAGACTCCCGTGCGCAGAAATCAATACGGCGTGACCGGAGGCGGCCCGATCTACATCCCGAAGCTCTATAACGGGCACGATAAGGCTTTCTGGTTTTTCAATTATGAAGGCGTGAAGGTTCGGCAGCCATCGACGGAACTGGGCACCATTCCCACCACGGCGCAACTCGCCGGCGACCTCACGGACCAACCCCCCGTCTACGATCCTGCCACAACCACGCAGACCGGAGTCGATTCGAAGGGCAACCCGATCTACTCGCGCCAGCAAATCTCCTGCAACGGCGTGCTGAACACGATCTGCCCGAACCGGTTCGATCCTTTCAACACGGCTTATGCGGCGCTGTGGTACCCAAACACGAATCTTCTGGCCGAGAATGCAGTGGGCGGATACAACAGCGTAGTGACTTCCCCCGATTCGACTAACCAATACCAGCTCAACGGCAGGGTGGATTACAAATTGAAGGACAACCTCCAGTTGTTCGGGCGTTATACAGATCAGAAGCAGGTGAGTGTAACTCCGGACATCTTGCCCAATAATTACGGCACCTTGAACAACCATTTCCAGAATGGCGTGGTCAGCCTGACTTGGCTCGCCTCACCGAGCACGGTGGTGGACCTCAAATCCGCCGTCAACCGCACCTTGATTTTCACCGTGGACAACAACCGCGGCTGGGCGTCCTTCCTGGCTGACCATCCCATCGATGGCACGCCGATCCAGAACTCGAAGTACCCACTCTTTCCGGAGATCTACCCCGCCGGGTTCAGTTCGGACAGCCAGACCGGGAATCCGTTTCTGTCGAGCATATGGCAGGAACTGGCAAGCGTTT
>Ga0335078_10002461_pt1 | contig 28075 bp, 20 predicted proteins | sample Lox_Sample_32_FD_206711 | JGI IMG/M metagenome (GOLD analysis project Ga0335078, IMG submission 206711) | Soil microbial communities from Loxahatchee National Wildlife Refuge, Florida, United States - Lox_Sample_3.2 | ecosystem: Environmental > Terrestrial > Soil > Wetlands | place: USA...
TTTCGCGCGGAAATAACGTGGCCCCTGCGGGCGCTGGCGGTGGCCAAACGCGCCCGCAGGGGCCGACCGGCAGGGTCGGAGCCGGTCCAGTGGCCGGGTCTCCCCCGAGATGAGACCCGGACCTTTACGTTGACTGGGCCGCAACCCCCCAAGCGAACCCCAGTCACACCTAAAGACGCCAGCAAGTATCCCGATGGTTGCTTACAGCGATCATGTTTCGGTCACGGCCAAATAACACAGGGTGACGACGCCGAGGTGGGCCGGGCGGCGTGTAGGGGCGAAGGTGCGGGGTGAGGGCGGCACACAGGGGCGGAGGTGCGGGTGGCGCGTAGCGGGCCGAGGGTCAGCGGGCAGCAGAGAAGAAGGCGCCGGCCAGGGCAGCCGCGGAAAGCTGCGGCGTCTTGCCGGTCTCGATCGCGGCGATCGCGATGTCGTTGCGGTAGCCGACGAACCAGCTCATCCAGCCCGAACCGGTGTGCACCATGCCGACCTGGCCGTACACCTGCGGACCGGGGCGGCTGGCCGCATGGGCGGCACCGGACCGGACCGCGCCGCGCATGAGCCCGCGCACCGTGTTCATGATGTCGGTGTCCAGGACGGCGCCGGCACTGGGCGGATCGGAGGCCTGGAGCACCTGCGGGACGTGCCAGCGGCCCGCGTCGACCGTGGCGGCCACCATGGCCATGGACAGCAGGCTCATCCGCACGCTGCCCTGGCCGATGGTCTGCGCCGCCAGGTTCGCTTGGCCCGTGGTGCGGGGTACCGAACCGGAGAAGGCAGGCACCTGCAGCCCTGGCCACTCGGAGCCGATGCCGAACTCCTTGATGACCTGGCCCCAGTCGCTCGCCGTGAGCCGCTCGGACAGCGCGGCGAACGCCGTGCCGCAGCCCTCGGCGAAATCAGTGCTGAACGGCCTCGGCTCACCGGTTCCCTCGCTGGTGAAGGTCTGTCCCCCGACGTTGAAGGAACCCGCGCACGGGACCGAGGTGGAGGGCGACACATCCTTCTCGGCCAACGCGGCCGCGGACACGATGGTGAACGCGGTACCCGGCGCCAGCTTCGCGTTCAGCGCGCCGTCGTCAGGCAGCGCCCCTGACCCCTGGTGCTGGGCGACAGCCAGGATCTCACCGGTCGACGCCCGGACCGCGACGATCTCGCCCGAGTTCGGCGTGCTATCCAGGGCGGCCAGGGCGGCGTCCTGCACGCTCGAGTCGATTGTGGTGCGCACCGGCGTGCCCGCCACGCCGGGCCATTGGGCCAGGACGCCGGTCTGCTGGCCGGCCGGGTTCACCGCCACGACTTCGGTCGTGGGCGTGCCGAGCAACTCGCGCTGATACTTCCGCTCGAGGCCGGACAGGCCCACCGTGGTGCCCGGGGCATACAGCGCGCCGTCGGCGCGCAGCCGCTTGTTGATCTCGCTGCCTACCGCACCGACCAGGCCGGTGGCCTTGGACTGGAACAGCCGCTGGGACTCGGGCCTTACCTGCAGGCCGGGCACTGCGCGCAGGCTGCGCAGCAGCCTGGAGTAGGTGGGGGGATCGAGTGTGGCGAGCCGGAGGAAGGAATGCGGTGGCGCGGCCGTGATCTGGCCGAGCACCTGGCCGGCCTGCAGCCCGGTGGGTTTGGCGAAGGCCCGGGCCGTGGTCACCGGGCTCTTCAGGTAATCCGGCACCACGCCAAGCACGTAGGCAGTGGCCTTGACCTGGAGCGGGTTCCCCATGGCGTCGAGCACGGCGGCCCGGTCAGGGAACGTGGTCATTACGGCCAGGCGCTCGCCGGGACCCAGGTTCGGGTTGATGACGCTCGGTGCCCACACGACCTTCCAGTCGCCGCCGACCCGGCGCAGGCCGAAGTGGCCTTGGTAGGTCCACACGCGTCCCTGCTGGGCGAGGTCCACCGTGGCCGCGAACGACGCCTTCGCGGTGCCGCCGTGCTGGACGACGGATTTCATGGACAGGAAGATCTGCGGCGCGTCGAGCTGGGCGACCGCTGACCGCATCCCCGCGGCCACGGTGTCGGCCGGAGCCGTCGTCAGCGCGCCCGCGGCGGCGTACTGTTGCTGCTGCCAGGCGAGCAGGAACGACTGCGCGGTCGGTTCGGCCGAGAGTTCCGAGCCGAAACCGGTGGCCAGGCCGATGACCAGGACACCGACGACTACGATCGCGGCCGCGGCGATGCGGGAGCGCTTCGCCCTCCTGGCCGCGGGTGCGGCCTTGCGGCCGGGCCTGCCCGGGCTCGGTGCCACATGGCGGGCCGGCCGGCTCCCGCCCAGGGCCGCCGGGGCGGCCCTGGGCCCGCGTGAGCGGCGCGTTGCAGGGGCCGGAGGGGACGAAGGGGCCGAGGGGGTCGGAAGAGCTGAAGTGGCTGGAGGGTTGGCGCCGTTCTGGGCGGCCGGGCCGGGCGTGAGGCCGTCTGGAACGGACGGTTGGGTCCCGGGCGGAAGCGGTTGGGTCCCGGGCGGAAGCGGTTGGGTCTGGGATTCGAGCGGAGGGGTGCCGGGAGCGAAGGTTTCGCCGTCCGGCCAGGGGGCGCTCCCGTCGGGGGCGGGTGCGTCGGTGGCCGGGTCGGATCCGTCGCGGCGTGGCCTGGGCGCGAAGAGGCCCCGCGGCCTGGCGTGGCCGCCGCGCTCGCTCGCCGGAGGGGACACCATCCTCCTGCCCGTCACCGTCGCCGTTTCAAGGCCCGGTCCATTTCCCTGGCCGCGTCGCGCTTGGCCAGGTCCTGGCGCTTGTCGTAGGTCCGCTTGCCGCGGGCGAGGCCCAGCTCCACCTTGACGTTCCCGTTGCTGAAATACAGCGAGAGCGGGATCAGCGTCAGGCCCTGCTCGGCCACCTCGCGGCCCAGCCGGTCGATCTCCTTGCGGTGCAGCAGGAGCTTCCTGATCCGCCGGGGCGTGTGGTTGGTCCAGGTGCCCTCGGTGTACTCGGGGATGTGGACGTTGTGCAGCCACACCTCGTCCCCCGTGATCTGCGCGAACCCGTCCTGGAGCGATGCGCGCCCCATGCGCAGCGACTTCACCTCGGTGCCGGTCAGGACGAGTCCTGCCTCGTAGGTGTCCTCGATGCGGTAGTCGTGGTACGCACGGCGATTACGGGCGATGACCTTCCGCCCCTGCTCCCGAGCCACGTCCCTCCCGTCATCAGACCCACTCAGATACGCAGGTAGCGACGCAGTGTCAGGAACGACGTCGCACCGCACAAGACCACTCCCACGACCATCGAGAAGAAGATCACCTCGAGCAGGTCGGCGAGGGACAAGCCCACGTTGAATGAGAAGTACTGTTCCAGGCTATCTAGCATGAGGGACTTGACCGCAACAAGGAGCCCCGCCGCGATGGCCCAGCCGAACAGCCCGGCGATCGTGCCTTCGAGCAGGAACGGCAGCTGGATGTAGAAGTTCGAGGCTCCGACCAGGCGCATGATCGCGGTTTCCCGGCGCCGGTTGAAGGCCGACAGCCTGATTGTGTTGGCTACCAGCAGGACGGCGGCCACGATCAGGATCAGCGCGATGATGATCACGGCGTTCCTGGCCCCGTCGAGCAGCCGGTAGAACTTGTCCAGGATGGTCATCTCGTCGACGACGGTCTCGACTCCGGTCGTGCCGGTGACCGCGCTCGCCACGATGTTGTAGTCGGCCTCGGGGTTCTTCAGCTTCACCTGGAACGAGTCCGGGATGTCGCCTTCCCTGGTGTCCTGGACCAGGGCGGGCTCGTTGGAGAAGTACTGCCTGAACTGCTGGTAGGCCTGCTGCTGGTTCACGTAGTAGACGGCCTCGACCTGCGGCATCGACTTGAGCCGCTGCTGCAGCTGTGCCCGTTCGGCATCGGTGGCGGGCCCGTTCCGCTGGCACTGCGGCTGCGGGCTCGTCTTGATGCACAGGTAGATCGACAGCTCGACCTTGCCCTGCCAGTAGGTTCTCGTCCTGTCCACCTGCTTGACGAACAGCAGGCCCGTGCCGAGCAGGGACAGGCTGATGGCCACCACCACGATGAGCGCCATGGTCATGGTGAGATTCCGGCGCAGCCCGATCCAGATCTCCTGCAAGACGAAGTGTGAACGCATGCTGGCTGATCCCTTGATAGTCCTGGGTCCGGTGGGAAGGGACGACCGGTTCAGTAGGCCTGGCCGTATACCCCGCGCGACTGGTCTCGGACGACCTTGCCGTACTCGAGCTCGATGACCCGCTTGCGCATCGAGTCGACGATGGCCGCGTCGTGCGTGGCCATGACGACTGTCGTCCCTGTTCTGTTGATCCGGTCGAGCACCTTCATGATGCCGATCGAGGTCGCCGGGTCGATGTTTCCGGTCGGCTCGTCGGCGAGCAGGATCATCGGCCGGTTGACGAACGCCCGGGCCATAGCGACCCGCTGCTGCTCGCCGCCGGACAGTTCGTCGGGCATCCGGTCGTGCTTGCCCTCCAGTCCGACCAGGTCGATCACTTCGGGAACGACCTTGCGGATGAAGCGCCGGTGTTTGCCGATGACCTCGAGAGCGAACGCGACGTTCTGGTAGACGTTCTTGTTCGGCAGGAGCCTGAAGTCCTGGAAGACACAGCCGATCCGCCGCCGCAGGTACGGCACCTTCCAGTTGCTCAGTCGCGCGAGGTCCCGGCCGGCCACGTGGATCCTGCCATCCGTGGGCCGCTCCTCCTTGAGGACCAGCCGTAGGAATGTCGACTTACCCGAACCGGACGGGCCGACCAGGAAGACGAACTCCCCCTTTGCGACCTCGATGTTCACGTTCTCCAGGGCAGGGCGGTTCTGATTCGGGTAAACCTTTGTGACGTTATCGAAATTGATCACGAGACCATCACAGCGATGTAGATATGGACGTGGTTGGCCTGATGAACCCGGGTGTCACCGCCAACCTGGGCGACATGCGGGTAACCTGATTTGGGCAGGGAACAGTCTAGAGGGAAACTGGCAGCTAAGGCCTTACATCGCGGTAACTGCCAGGCCGCGCGCCACCCGGAAGGGGTTCCGATGAGCTGCGAACACCTGATCTGCGCACAATGCGCCGGGCCGGTGGTGGAGGGCCGGTGCCCGGCCTGCCGCGCTTCCCGGGATCACGTCCACCACCAGCACTCGGGGGCTAGTCCGCAGCTGATCATCGCCGCCATCCTGGCGCTGGCCTTCGTGCTCCTGCTGGCGCTCCAGTTCGCCCGGTAGCCCCGGACACTAACGGCCATTCTGGCGCATCCACCTGATCTCAGCTTCGATGAAGTCGTCGATCTCGCCGTCGAGGACGGCCGCGGCGTTCCCCGTCTCCATGCCCGTCCGCACGTCCTTGACGTTCTGGTAGGGGTACAGGACGTAGTTGCGGATCTGGGTCCCCCAGGCGCGGCCGCCGTCGCCGCGCAGCGCCTGCATCTGCTCGGCCTCCTCCTGCCGCCGCCGTTCGAGCAGCTTGGCCTGGAGCACGGCCATCGCCGACGCGCGGTTCTGGATCTGGCTGCGCTCGTTCTGGCAGGAGACGACGATCCCGGTGGGCAGGTGGGTGATGCGGACCGCGGAGTCGGTCGTGTTCACGCCCTGGCCGCCGGGGCCGCTGGAGCGGAACACGTCCACCCGGATCTCGTCCTCGGGAATGTCGATGTGGTCGGTCTGCTCCACCACCGGCATCACGTCAACGCCGGCGAACGAGGTCTGCCTGCGTCCCTGGTTGTCGTACTTGGAGATGCGGACCATCCGGTGCGTGCCGTGCTCGCCGCGCAGCGTCCCGTAGGCATAGGGCGCGTTCACCGCGAACGTGGTCGACTTGATCCCGGCTTCTTCGGCGTACGAGGTGTCGTACACCTCGGTCGGGTACTTGTGCCGCTCCGCCCAGCGCAGGTACATCCGCAGCAGGTTCTCCGCGAAGTCGGCGGCGTCGGCCCCGCCCGCCTGGGCGTTGATCGAGATCAGCGCTTCCCGCGCGTCGTACTCGCCATTCAGCAGCGTGCGCACCTCGAGCTGGTCGATCTCGGCCCGCAGCGCGGCCAGTTCGCCCTCCGCCTCGGCCTTGGTGGGCTCGTCGTTCTCGCTTTCGGCCAGGTCGAACAGCACCTGGGTGTCGCCTAGGCGCTGCCGCAGGGTGGCCAGCCTGGCCAGCTCCGCCTCCAGGTAGGAAAGCCGCCGGGTCACCTTCTGCGCACGATCCTGGTCTGCCCACAGCTCAGGGTCGGCGGCTTGCACGCGCAGATCAGCCGCTTCCCTCTGCATTTCGCCAGGATCCAGCACGGCCTCGATGCTGTCGAGCGTCGAGGTCAGTGCCGCGATCTCATCGGCGGGATCGGTACCTGCCATGCGGGCAAGCCTAACCGAGCGCAGACCGGGAGTCCGCATCCCGCCCGACACGCCATTCCCAGCGGTCAAACCCGGTATCCTGCGTTAGCGTGACACACGGAAAGGGCTGGACCTGGGCAGCCAGACGACACGGTGCTGCGGCCGCGATCGGTGCGGTGGCGCTGGCGGCCATGACCCTCTTGTCCGTCCAGGGCTGTGCTCCGGCTCCCGACGCGGACGCGGACACCCCCGCCAGCCATAGTGTCACCTTCGCCGACGCGCGGGCCGCCTACCAGACCTACCTGAATGTCAGCCACGTGGCCGCGGCCACCGGAGACGAGGCGTCGGCACTCACCGTCATCACGGCGGCCCAATGGGTTCAGACCAGGAGTCAGTACAGCGCGCTGGTCTCGGCGGGCACCCCGGTCCCGCGGTACCGGTACGGCACGCCGGCGTTCTACGTGCCCGCGCTGTCCGGCTTCCCGCAGTGGTTCATGGTGACGGCAAGCAGGACCACCGTCACCAGCGGAGAGCCGGGCGCGACCGACAGCACGCTGATGCTGTTCGCCCGCGAGAAGGCGACCGAGGACTGGGCGCTGAGCGGCACGGCCGTGCTCAGCCGGCCGCTGCCCGCCATCGCCCGCGACGCCGACGGCTACGCCGTCCCGGTGTCCACCAGGGACTCCAGCCTGCTGCTGCGTCCGGATGTGGTGGGGGCGACGCAAGCGGCCGTGGTGGACGACGGGCCGTCCAGCCCGGCCAGGGGGGTGATCGCCGCCGGGCCGCTGACGACAGGCCTGCACGCGGCGCAGGCCGCCCGGGCAGCCGCCGAGCAGCGCCGCGGCCTGCAGTACCAGTGGCTGCTGCAGGGCGCGCCGTTCCCGCAGGTCGGGCTGCGCTTGGCCGGCAGCGGCAGCGCCCTGATCATGTACGGGATGTTCCTGAACACCAGCAATGAGCACCCGAACCTGGTAGCCGGGTCACCGATCCCGGTGCCAGCCGAGTTCACCCCGATGCTGGCCGAGCCCACCGAGGTCGGCCACCACGCGGTGTTCGCCAACTGGGCGTATCAGTTCGTCGCGATCGATCCGGCTGCCACCGTGCACAACGGCAAGCTGGAGGTCATCGGTTCCCAGCGCGGCCCCAGCTTCGGCCACGCGTACTAGAGCGATGACGGGGTGGGAACGACAGCTATGCGCGCTGTTTGTCCCTTTTGTCGGGCTTACCTGCTAAATTTGCGGGCCTTGGGTCTTCTCGGGCCTGGGGGCTACTCGGGCCTGGGGGCTACTCGGGCCTGGGGGCTACTCGGGCCTGGGGCTACTCGGGCCTGGGGGCTACTCCGCGTCGGGGAGCGAACTGGAGGCGACCAGGGTACGGACCGCCCGCAGAGCCACCGACAAGGTGGTGAAGGTGAAGCGCTCGCTCTCCCAGATCTCGCCGAGGGTCTGCGCGGCCATTCCCACCGCCGCCTCGTTATGAGACGCCCAGGCGGCCAGTCGTTCCTCCGGCGACCGCGCCGGTCCGCTGACCCTGAGCACGTCCTCGGTGAGCGAGGCATGCGCGACGTACAAGTCGTCACGCAGCGCGGCCCGGGCCATCGTGGACCAGCGGTCTTCCCGCGGCAGCGCGGTGATACGGTCTCGCAGCCGGGTGATCTGCAGCCGGTCGGCCAGGTCGAAGTAGACCTCGGCGGTTTCCTCGATCGGCCGCCCGGCCGAGGCGGCGACCTGCACGATGTCGAAGGCCGAGTAGCCCGGCACCATGGCCGCGACCCGTTCGGCCAGGTCGAGCGGTACGCCCAGGTCGAGGTAGGTGTCCCGCCGCTCCTCGAATCCGGTCAGGTCGCGGCCGGTGAGCAGCTTGGGCAGGCCCGAACGGACGGTCCCCACGCCATCGGCAAAGAAACCCACGGTGGCCTGGAGGTCGAACGGCGGGCGGCGGTTGTGCAGCAGCCACCGGGCCGCGCGCTCGGTCAGCTTGCGCCCCTCGAGTAGCAGCGTGATCTGGGCCGTGATGCCGACCCGGCCGGCCAGGTCCTCGACCTGATGCCAGAAGGCCGACATGTCGAAGACCTCACGCGCCACCAGCCAGGCGCGGGTCAGGTCGGGCACGGATGCGCCGGTCTCCTCGATCAGGCGGAACAGGAACGTGGTGCCCGAGGTGTCGATCATCTCGTTCACCGCGGAGGTGGTGATGATCTCCCGGCGCAGCGGGTGGGCGTCCATCCGGTCCGCGAACCTGGCCCGCATCGGGGCCGGGAAGTAGGCGTCGAGCACCCGGCGCAGGTACGGGTCGTCGGGCAGGCTGGAGGCGAGCACGTCCTCGGCCGCCGCGATCTTGGTGTGCGCGAACAGCAGGGCGAGCTCGGGGTTGGTCAGGCCGCGCCCCGAGGACCGGCGCTCGGCGATCTCCCGGTCGCCGGGCAGCTCGTCCTGTTCCGGGTTGAGCCGCTTGTCCCTGATCAGCTTGCGCAGGTACCGCGCGTGCACGTGCAGCAGCGAGGGGGCCTGGGACCGGGCCACGGCCAGCGCCATGTTCTGCCCGTAGTTGTGCCGCAGCACCAGGTCGGCCACCTCGCCGGTCATCTCGTTCAGCAGCTCGTGCCGGCCGGAGGCGGGGATGGCCCCGTCCCTGATCGCGTCGGCCAGCAGGATCTTGATGTTGACCTCGTGGTCGGAGGTGTCGACCCCGGCCGAGTTGTCGATGAAGTCGGTGTTCATCAGGCCGCCGCCGAGCGAGTACTCGATCCTGGCCGCCTGGGTCAGGCCGAGGTTGCCGCCTTCGCCGACGACCCGGGCGCGCAGCCGGGTGGCGTCGATCCGGACCGCGTCGTTGGACCGGTCCCCCACGTCGGCGTGCGACTCGGAGCTGGCCTTCACGTAGGTGCCGATCCCGCCGTTCCAGAGCAGGTCGACCGGGGCGGACAAGATGGCGGAGATGAGCTCGTCCGGGGATAGCGCGGAGACCGTGGCGTCGATGCCGAGGGCGGTGCGGGCCTGCTGCGACACCGGCACCGATTTCACCGACCGCGGCCAGACCCCGCCGCCGGGCGAGATCAGCGCCTGGTCGTAGTCCGCCCACGAGGACCTGGGCAGCGCGAACATCCGTTCCCGCTCGGTGAAGCTGGCCGCCGGCTCTGGCGACGGGTCGATGAACACGTGCCGGTGGTCGAAGGCCGCAACCAGCCGGATGTGCTCCGACAGGAGCATCCCGTTGCCGAACACGTCACCGGACATGTCGCCCACGCCCACCACGGTGAATTCGTCCGCGTCCGGGTTGAGCCCGAGCGCCGCGAAGTGCCACTTGACCGACTCCCAGGCGCCGCGCGCGGTGATGCCCATCTTCTTGTGGTCGTAGCCCTCGGAACCGCCGGAGGCGAACGCGTCGCCGAGCCAGAAGCCGTACCGCCCCGCGATCTCGTTGGCCGTGTCGGAGAACGTCGCGGTGCCCTTGTCCGCCGCGACCACCAGGTACGGGTCGTCGCCGTCGCGCCGGACCACGCCGGACGGCGGCACCACCCGGTCGCCGTCGATATTGTCGGTCACGTCGAGCATGCCCGCGATGAACGTCTTGTAGGAGGCCAGCACCTCGGCCTGGTACGCCTCGCGGTTCGCCGGATCGGGCAGGCGCTTGCACACGAAACCGCCCTTGGCGCCGGACGGGACGATGACCGCGTTCTTCACCTCCTGCGCCTTGACCAGGCCGAGCACCTCGGTGCGGAAGTCCTCGAGCCGGTCCGACCAGCGCAGCCCGCCGCGCGCCACCCGGCCGAAGCGCAGGTGTACCGCCTCAAGCCGGGGAGAAAAGACGAAGATCTCGAACTTGGGCCGTGGCTCCACGATCCCGGGCACGGAGCCCGGATTCAGCTTGAGCACCAATGGCCTTGGCCCGTCCACGCCGGGGCCAGGACCGGGGCTGTCCTGCTTGTAGTAGTTCGTCCGCAGGGTGGCGTCGATCAGCGCCAGGTAGGACCGCAGGATCCGGTCGGCGTCCAGGCTGGTCACCTCGTCGAGCTGGCCGCGGATCTCCTCGGTGATGGCCTCGCCGCGCTCGCTGGCGCCGCTTTGCAAGGCCGGGTCGAACCGGGACTCGAACAGCCGGATCAGCAGCCGGGTGATGGGCGCGTTGGAACGCAGCACCCGCTGCACGTAGTCCTCGCTGAAGCGCATCCCGCCCTGGCGCAGGTACTTCGCGTAGGCGCGCAGCAGGGTCACCTCGCGCCAGGCCAGGCCGGCCATCAGCACCAGGGCGTTGAACCCGTCGTCCTCGCTCTCGCCGTACCACAGCGCGGTCAGTGCCTCCTCGAAGACCTGCCGCAGGCTCCCGGAGGCGGCCGCCGCCGGGGGCCGCAGACCGAATTCGTAGATCCAGAACGAGCCGGCCGCGGAACTCCCCTTGAACGCGTACGGGTGCTCGTCGACGACCTCGACCCCCATGTGCTGCAGTTGCGGAAGCACGTCGGACAGCGTGATCGGGGTACCCGACCGGTACACCACCAGCGTCCACCGCTCCGGGTGCTCCACCAGCCGGACCGCGAACTCCCGGCCCGACTCGTGCAGCGCGAGCATGGTGGACAGATCGTCGACCGCGTCCGCAGCCGACACGTCCGCCTTGTAGGTCTCGGGTATCCGCGCGCCGCCCAGCTCGAGCACCTCGCCGGCCCGTTCCTCGCCGAGCACGCGGATCGCCTCGGCGGCGAGGTCCTCGTCCCACGACCTGACCGCCGCGGCCAGCTTGCGCTCGAGCGCGACGGCGTCTACCTGCGGCACCGGCCGTCCCTGCTCGCCCCTGACCACCACGTACAGCCGGGCCAGGGCCGAATCGCCGACCGTGGCGCTGTAGTCCACCGAGACCCCGTGCAGCGCCGCCCGCAGAATGCCCTGCGCGCGCAGCCTGACCTTGGTGGTGTACCGGTCCCTGGGCAGGTAGACCAGGCAGGACATGTACCGCCCGTACCGGTCCCGGCGCAGGAACAGCCGGGTCTGCTTGCGCTCCTTCAGCCGCAGCACGCCGAGCGCGATCGGGGTGAGCTCCTCGGCCGAGATCTCGAACAGCTCGTCGCGCGGGTAGTCCTCCAGGATCTCGACCAGGTCCTTGCCGTCGTGGCTGTCCGTGGACACCCCGGCCTCGGCCAGGACCTGGGCCAGCTTGCGGCGGAGTACGGGCACGTCGGCGATGGGCGCGGTGTGCGCCGCGTGCGTGTACAGCCCGAGGAACCGGTACTCGCCGATGACGGTGTCGTCGGGCCCGAGCTTCTTGACCGAGACGTAGTCCAGGTAGCTGGCCCGGTAGACGGTGGACCGGGAGTTGGCCTTGGCCAGCACCAGGCGCTCGGCCGGGTCCTGCGCGCGGCGCGCGACCTGGGTCGACATCTTGCGGACCGACTCCTTGCCCGGCTGGGCGTGGCGCAGGATGCCCAGGCCGGTGCCGGGCACGGCGCGCAGCCCGGTGCCGTCGGCGGTCCGGACCAGGTCGTACTCGCGATAGCCGAGGAAGAGGAAGTTGCCGTTCCCCAGCCAGCGCAGCAGCTCGCCGTACTCGGCCTGATCGGTATGGGACGCCCCGCTGAGGTCATCGGCCAGGCCGCGGGCCATTGCGCCCATCCGCGCCTGGTCCTCGACCGCGACCCGCACGTCGTCGAGCACGTGCCGGAGCTCGGCCGCGAGCCTATCCGCGGTCACCTTGTCCCGGGGCGGGCCGAGCTCCACGTGGATCCAGGATTCGGTGATCTCGCCGGCTTCGGGCTGGCCCGGAACATCGGGCGAGGCATCGGCGCACACGCCGAGGATCCCGCGCAGCGCGCCGGTCACGTCCCGGCGCACCCGCAGCACCGGATGCACCAGGAGCCTGATCTCGGCCTCGTGCCGGTTCAGCTCGGTGGTGACCGAGTCGACCAGGTAGGGCATGTCGTCGATGACGATGTCGACGACCAGGCCGGACCGGCTGACCGAGTGCAGCTGGGCGTCCGCGGGCTCGCGGACCCGGACCAGGGCCCGCCCCTGCGGCCGGGACAGGCCGAGCCGGGCGTGCGCCTCGGCCACCGCCGCCAGCCGCGACGGCGGAGCCAGGTCCTCGGTGGCGATGCGCTGGTAGTAGGCGTGCAGGTAGCTCCAGACGCTGTCTTCCCCGCCGTCGCCGTCGCCTATCGCCTGCGGGTCGAGCGCCGGGTCATCCTCCCAGGCCTGCGCCGCCTTGGCGAGCAGGGCTTCCCTGGCCTCGTCCTCGTAACCGTCCGGCATCGCGTCCACTCCCTTGTGTCCGTGTTAGCCTGCGGGCTCTTCTCCCTGGAACCTGCCGAAATACCTGAGCACGTCCGGGTCGGCCAGCGCGTTCGGGTCGGCCGCCCGCTCCGGATCGGTGCCGTGCAGGATCTTACGCACCGGCACCTCGAGCTTCTTACCGGATAGGGTCCGCGGTATGCCTGGTACCTGGTGGATTTCGTCGGGAACGTGCCGCGGCGACAGCTGCGCGCGGAGCGCCGCGCGCAGCCGGTTCCTCAGGTCGTCGTCGAGCTCGGCGCCCTCGGCGGGCCGCACGAACAGGATCAGCCGCCCCTCGGCGCCGAGCCGGCCGGTGTCCACGACCAGGCAGTCGCCGACCTCGGCGAACGCCTCCACCGCACGGTAGAACTCACTGGTGCCCATCCGGACGCCGCCGCGGTTGAGCGTGGCGTCGGAACGGCCGTAGATGATGCAGCCGCCGTCCGGCAGGATCTCGATCCAGTCCCCGTGCCGCCAGATCCCGGGGTACATGTCGAAGTAGCTCTCCCGGTACCTGGCCCCGTCCGGGTCGTTCCAGAAGCCGACCGGCATCGACGGCATCGGCTGGGTGAGCACCAGCTCGCCGACCTGGCCGGTGACCGGCTTGCCGTCCTCGTCGTAGGCTTCCACCGCGGCGCCCAGGCAGCGCCCCGAGATCACTCCGGCCCGCACCGGCAAAAGCGGGCACGGACCGACGAATCCGGTGCACAGGTCGGTGCCGCCGGAAAACGAGCCGAGCAGCAGGTCGGGCTTGACCGCCTCGTACACCCAGCCGAACGCCTCGGGCGGCAGCGGCGACCCGGTCGAGCCGATGGCGCGCAGCGCCGGCAGGCCGACCTCGGCGCCCGGGCGCAGCCCGGCCTTCATGCAGGCCACCAGGTAGGGCGCGCCGACGCCCAGGTAGGTGACGCCGTGCTCGGCGGCAAGCCGCCACAGCCGGTCCGTCTCCGGGTACGTGGCGCTGCCGTCGTACAGCACGATCGTCACCCCGGCCAGCAGGCCGCCGGCCAGGTAGTTCCACATCATCCAGCCGGTCGTGGTGTACCAGGTGAACACGTCGCCCGGGCGCAGGTCCTGGTGCAGCGAGAGCGCCTTGAGGTGCTCCAGGACGACGCCGCCGTGACCGTGCATGATCGGCTTCGGCAGGCCGGTGGTGCCGGAGGAATAGACCACCCAGAGCGGGTGCGCGAACGGCACCTCCTCGAACTCCGGCTCGTGCTGGGTGCTTATTTCACCGAGGTCGTCCCAGTGCACGGAGCCTTCGGGCGGCGCGGCGTCGCCGACCAGGCTCACCTGGACGACCGCGGACAGGCCGGGCAGGGCCGCGGTGACCTCCGCGACCATCTCGGCCCGGGCGTACTCCTTGCCGTTGTAGGCGTAGCCGTCGCAGACGATGAGCACGGTCGGCTCGATCTGCGCGAACCTGTCGATCACGCTCTGCGCGCCGAAGTCCGGCGAGCAGGACGACCAGATCGCGCCCAGGCTGGCCGCGGCGAGCAGGCCGACGACGGCCTCGGGGACGTTCGGCAGCAGAGCGGCGACCCGGTCGCCGGGGCCGACGCCAAGCCCGGCCAGGCCGCGCGCGACGCGCGCCACCTGCTGGGCGAGATCGCCGTAGGACAGGCTCCCGGCCCGGCCCCGTTCGGAATCAAAGATAATGGCCGTACGGTCGGGATCGGTCCACGCGGTCCTCAGCGCGTTACGGGCGTAGTTCAGCGTGGCACCGCCGAACCATTGGACGTCCGGCATGACCTGGCCGGCCAGCGCCGGCCCGTCACCGCGGTCGCCGAGCACGCCGAAGTAGTCCCAGACCGCCGACCAGAAGGCGCCGGGATCCGTCACCGACCAGTGCCAGAGGTCCTGATAGCCGTCGGGGTGAAGGATTCCGCGGCCGGCCAGCCAGGTCATGAAGCGGGTTACCCGGGCGTCGCGGACCGTCTTGTCGTCTGGCTCCCAGAGCACCGCGCCGTAGCCGCGGCTGGTCAGGTCACCCACGCTGGCTTCCATGCTCTCAGCATCGTGCCATCCCGGCGCGGATGGCAACGCCCGCGCGGTGCGGTTGTGGCACGAATCATGGATATCAGGGTCTGCGGGACGGTTCTGTCAAGCGGGCGACGAGGGCGACCACCGCCGCGGTGTCGGTGAGGTCGGGTAGCACCGCGTCGGCGCCCGCGTCGCGCAACTCGGCCGCGGTGGCCCGGCCGCTGGCCACGGCGAGCGACCGGGCGCCGCCGATCCTGGCCGCGTCCACGTCCCGGGGCGAGTCCGCCACGTAGACGGTGACGTCCTCGCCGAAGCTCAGCTTGTGCTTGTCCGAGGCACGCTCCCTGGCCACCCGGAGCAGGGTGCCCTTGGGGTAGGCCTCGTTCCCGTAGCCGCCGATGTCGAAGTCGACGTAGCCGTCCAAGCCGAACGCGCGCAGTTTCAGCATCGCGTTCGGCTTGCTGCTGCCGGTCAGCACGGTCTGCGCGGTCTGCTCCCCCGGGCCGTCCGGCTTGGCCACGGCCGCCATCGCGTCGGCCGCGCCGGGCAGCGCCTGGCCCTCGCGGGCCAGGTCGTCCCGGCGGACGTACAGGGCGGCGGCCAGTTCGGCGCTGAATGGCTCGAGCAAGCGCTCGGCTTCACCGCCGGCGTTCAGGTCGGCGGCGTTCAGCGCGAGCGCGTCGAAGAAGATCTCCGACTCGGACCGGCCCGCGGTCTGCGGCAGCTTGATCAGCGGCCTGCCGGTGACGGCCGGGAACGCCTCGGCGTACGCCGCCCTGGTCACCCGGGCGACATCGACCAGGGTCAGGTCGATATTCCACAGCACCAGCCGGTGAATGACGTCCTCCGCATCTCTCGTTACCCCATGTGAGGGTAGCGGTAGTCGGACGGGGGCACGAAGAGTTCCTTGATCGCGCGGGCGCTCACCCAGCGGATCAGGTTGAACACCGAGCCGGCCTTGTCGTCGGTGCCGCTGGCCCTGGCGCCGCCGAACGGCTGGTGTCCGACCACCGCACCGGTCGGCTTGTCGTTGATGTAGAAGTTGCCGGCCGAATACCGCAGCGCCTCGGCGGCCTGGGCGATGGCGGCGCGGTCCGTGGCCAAGATCGCCCCGGTCAGCGCGTACGGCGCGACGTCAGCGGCCTGGCTCAGCGTGGGCTCGTACGCGGCGTCCGGGTAGACGTGCACGGCCAGGATCGGGCCGAAGTACTCGGTGGTGAAGATCTCATCGGCCGGGTCGGGGCTCTGCAGGATGGTGGGCCGGACGAAGAAGCCCTCGCTGTCGTCGGCGGTGCCGCCGGCCAGGATCTCGATGCCTGGCGTGTTCCTGGCCCGCTCCAGCGCGGCGCTGTGCTTGGCGAACGCCCGTCCGTCGATGACCGCGCCCATGAACAGCGACAGGTCTTCGGCCACGTTTCCCATGGTGAGCGCCTGGACCTGGGCTCCGAAGTCGTCCTTGATCCTGGTCCAGAGCGACTCGGGCAGGTACGCGCGGGAGGCTGCGGAGCATTTCTGGCCCTGGTACTCGAACGCGCCGCGGATAAGGGTGGGGGTTATCGCGGCCGGGTCCGCGCTCGGGTGCACGATCACGAAGTCCTTGCCACCGGTCTCGCCCACCACGCGCGGGTAGTTCCGGTACCTGGTGATGTTCTCGCCCACGGTCCGCCACAGGTGCTGGAAGGTCGCGGTCGACCCGGTGAAGTGGATGCCGGCCAGGTCGGGGTGGGTCAGCGCGACCCGGGACACCGCCTGCCCGTCCCCGGTGACCAGGTTGATCACTCCGGGCGGCAGCCCGGCCGCTTCGAGCAGGCGCATCGTGTAGTGCGCGGCCAGCTGCTGGGTCGGCGACGGCTTCCATACCACCACGTTGCCGAGCAGGGCAGGAGCGGTCGGCAGGTTGCCGGCGATCGAGGTGAAGTTGAACGGGGTGATGGCCAGCACGAAGCCCTCGAGCGGGCGGTATTCCATCCGGTTCCAGCTGCCGGGCGCCGATTCCGGCTGCTCGCTGAGGATCTTCCTGGCGTAGTAGACGTTGTACCGCCAGAAGTCGATCATCTCGCAGGCCGCGTCGATCTCCGCCTGGTACGGCGACTTGGACTGGCCGAGGACGGTGGCGGCGTTCACGGTGGCGCGCCACGGCCCGGCCAGCAGTTCGGCCGCCTTGAGGAAGACCGCGGCCCGGTCGTCGAAGCTGAGCGCCCGCCAGCCGGGCGCGGCCTGCTTGGCCGCGTAGATCGCGGCGGCCACGTCCACGTCGGTGGCCTGGCCGTATTGGCCGAGGACGTGGTGGTGGCTGTGCGGCTGGACCACGTCGATCTTCTCGCCGCCGGGCATCTGCTGGCGGCCGGCGATGGTCATGGTGAGTTCGGCCCGCTGGCCGGCGAGTTCCTTGATCTTGCTCTCCAGCGCGGCCCGCTCGTGGCTGCCCGGCTGGTACTGCCTGACCGGCTCGTTGACCGGCACCGGCGTCCTGGAGACGGCGTCCATCACGATCGCTCCTGGCGTTCGTCGCGTGTACTACGGATACCCGTATCGTTGCACGACTTGCCGGGCTGGGATCATTCAGCCAGGTAGGACAGTTCCTGGGTGGCATACCAGGCGAGTTCGTGGCCTTCGGCCCCGTCCACCGCGAACCTGGCGTCTTCGTCGCCCGCGTCGGCCGCGTCCAGCGCCTCGGCCGCGGCGCGCACGTCGGTTCCGGCCTCCGCGTCGTCCACGTGCGCCGAGGCCAGCTTGTCGACCGGGATCACCGCGGTGACCAGCACGCGACCGGGCTCATGGTCTCGTGCGTCCAGCTTCACCCCGTCCGCCGGGATCTCGGCGGCCAGCACCACGCGGCGGGGCGGGGCGGCGGGGTTCCCGGCCAGCATCCTGAGGGAGGCGCGGGCCGCCTCGGTCAGCGCGGCATATTCGAGTTCCTCCTCGTCACCGCTCGCGTACGCCTCGCGCAGCGCGGGCGTAACCGCGTACCCGGCCTGGCCGGCCTGGCCGTCCGGGCCGACCTTTCCGGCCTGGAGGGCCTCGGCCAGCGCCGGGAGTGTCGAAGGCAGGAACACGCGCATGGTGCCCCAGAGTCTGCCACAGCCGACGGCGCGCTAGCCAAGCGAATCGTCGGTGGCGGGCGGGATTCGTTTCGGGGGTTCGGCCGGGCCGGCTGGGTCGGCCGGGCCGACTGGGTCGGGGGCGACGGTCGCCGTCAGCGCTGTGACCACCGTGCCGACCGCCTCGTCGAGAGGGACGTGCTCCCAGAGCCTGATCACGGTCCAGCCGGCCAGGATGAGCGCCGCGTCGTTGACCCGGTCCCGTTCGACGTTCTTGATCAGCTTCGGGCCCCAGTACCACTCGTTCGCCCGCGGCTTGGACCCGTGCTGCGGGCAGGCGTGCCAGAAGCAGCCGTCCACGAACACCGCGACCTTCCGCGCGGTGAACGCGATATCCGGCCGGACCCGGCGGCCGCCATCCAGGTCGAGCCGGTAGTCCTTGCGATAGCGGTATCCGAGCCGGTGCAGGGCGTGTCGCAGTGCCAGTTCCGGCTTGGTGTCCGTCCGCCGGTTGGCCCTCATGTTCGCCGACCTGCCCTCACTGGAGGGATGCGGGTAATCCGCCACGCCTGACAGGCTAGCCCTGGCGCCATCGCCACCGCCCCGCGGTTATCGCATCGTGTTGCCAGTGGCTGGTGCTACGAATCCTGGCCGGGTACGGGCCGTGCCCCCGTTGAGCGGCACCCCGAGCAGGTCCTGCACGGCCGCTACCGTCTGCACCGTCTCGGTGTGGTGCACGCCGGTCATGCCGCACGCGGCGGCGGCCGCTACGTTCGGCTCCATGTCGTCGATGAAGACGCACTGCTCGGGTGCCAGGCCGAGGCACTTCGCCGCGTGCAGGAAGATGGCCGGCTCGGGCTTGCGCATGCCGCACTCGCCGGAGATCACCACGGCGTCGAACAGGCCGGGAAAGTCCGCCCGCGGGTACTCGTCGCATCCCCAGGAGTTGGACAGCAGCCCGGTACGGAAGCCGGCGCCGCGCACCGCGCGGATCATGTCGTACATGGCGGGCTCCGACGTGCTGGCCGCGAACATGCGCTGCAGTATCCCCTGAGCGGCCACGACCCCGCCGTCGGTGCGGAGCAGCCGGGCCGCGAGCATCTGCTCGAACTCGGCGCCCGAGCACTCGCCACGCTCCAGCGCGTGGACCGGGTTCCGGCCGCCGTCGGGGCTGTGAGCACCGTCGGGGCTGTGAGCATCGTCGGGGCTATACGCGTCGTCGGGGCTATACGCGTCGTCGGGGCCGTAGGCGTCGAAGACCCACGAGCGCATTACCGTGCGGTAGCTGTCCCAGTCGATGCCATCGGCCTGGATCCATGCCTCGACCGTGGTCAGGATCGGGGTGGTCAGCACCCCGCCCCAGTCGGTGATGACGCCCCGCAATTGTGCACCATTAATCACGATAACAATTTTAATCGGCGATTCGTCGACGGTGGAAACATCGCTTGTCGAATCCGCGAAGGGTCAGTGACCAGCTAGGACACCAGAATGTCGGTGGCCTGAGGTAGAACCGTATGCAGCCGGAGAGTATGCGGATGCCGTCACGGGCGTTCGCGGTCGTTCGCATTCTCCGGACTGGAAGGCGGAACATGCCGTCTGCCCGCACTCCCGACCTGGCACCTGCTGGGGCATCTCCCAGGTCAGCCACCTCGCCGTCGCCCGCCGGGAAGGCCGGTCCGCCGCCGGCCGGTCCGCCGCTGGCCAGTCCTCCGCTGGCCAGTCCGCCGCTGGCCAGTCCGCCGCTGGCCAGTCCGCCGCTGGCCAGTCCGCCGCCGGCGGGTCTTCCGGCCGGTCCTTTGTCGGCTGATCCGTCTGCCGGTCCTCCACCGGCTTCTCCGTCTGCTCGAGCGCCTGCTCCGGCGCCCGCCTTCGGCGGGCTGCGCCTGGTTGAGGTACCCGGTGGCTGGCCGCCTTATGACTGCGAGATGCACGGCACCGCGTGCCCGGCAGCGCGCGAGGTATCCGTGCCGAGCCCGTGCGCCCGCCAGGAGGAGGGAGCACTGGCTGGTGCCGAGCCTCCCGGTCCTTCTCTCACGGTCAGCGCGGGCGGCCCGGCCGCCGGGGCAGATCCCGTCGGCGGGGCGGATCCCGTCGCCGCATGGTCCAGGCAGTTCGCCCAGGTAGTCGCCGAAATCCTGGCCGGTGCCCGGTCACCGAGACAACTCGCTCCCTGGACGACCGAACGGGTCCGCAACCGGATCAGCCTGCTCACCCAGACCCTTACCCCCGGCCAGAGGCCCAGGATCCGGCGCATCGTGACATCACGTCCGGCAGCGCGTGTGGTGGAGATGACCGTCGTGCTCAGTATCGGGCCGCGGTCCCGCGCGCTGGCGATGCGCCTGGAGCAACTGCCCGGCCGCCAGCCCGCGCCCGGGTTGCCCGCCCGCCCGGCGCGATGGCTCTGCACCGAAATCGAGGTCGGCTAGCGGCCTGCCGATGCACTAGCCGCCCCAGTGCGCAGTAACGGGTGGGCTAGGCGTCGGGGCGGGTGCGGGGGTCGCCGTGGCAGCGCTTGTACTTCCGGCCCGAACCGCAGGGGCACGGGTCGTTGCGGCCGACCTGAGCGAAGTCGTCGCGGACGCCCGGGCTGGTGCTGGTCTCCACGTGCGTTCCGCCGTCCACGGACGGAGCGGAGTACTGCAGCCGCTGCGGGCGGCGCGGGGCGAACGCGGCCGGGATGGGCACGTCCTGGCCCTGGCCGCCGGGAACGTTCTGGTCGGCCGGCGCGGAGCCGGGCCGCCGGGCGTGGGCACCGCCGCCGCTCGAGCGGCCGTCGCGCCTGCCGGACTGGCCCTGGGCGCCGCTGGCGCGGCCATCGCGCCTCGGCGCGGTCTGCGGGCCGGTGCCGCCCTGAGCGCCGCGGTCGTCACCGGCCCCGGCTCGGGCGTGCGTCCCGGCGGGGCGGCCCTGCGCTGGCACCCCGCCGCGGGCCTGCTGACCGCCGCGGGCCTGCTGGCCGCCGCGGGCCTGCTGGCCGCCGCGGGCCTGCTGACCGCCGCGGGCGGGCTGGCCGCCGCGGGCGGGCTGAGCGGGCGCGGCGGAGCCGCCGCCGGAGGCACCGCCGCCGGGGGCACCGCCGATCGTGGGAACGGCGGCGGGAGCGGTTCCGCCGGGCAGCACAGCCCCAGGCGGGGTGTCCTGCTCCTCCTCCACGATCGGGTTCTCCTGGACCTGGACCTCGAGGTTGAACAGCAGCCCGACGGACTCTTCCTTGATCCCCTCCATCATGGCGCTGAACATGTCGTAGCCCTCGCGCTGATACTCGATCAGCGGGTCGCGCTGGCCGTAGCCACGCAGCCCGATGCCCTCGCGCAGGTAGTCCATCTCGTACAGGTGCTCGCGCCACTTGCGGTCCAGGACGGACAGGATCACCCGCCGCTCGACCTCGCGCATGACTTCCGAACCAAACTCCTGCTCACGCCGCTCGTACGCGGCCTGCGCGTCGGCGATCACCGCCTCGGTGATGAACTCGCCGGTGAGCCCGGCCCGGTCGCCGCCCGCCTCGTCGATGACCTCGTCCACGGTCAGCGTGATCGGGTACAGCTGCCCGAAGGCCCGCCAGAGCTTGTCCAGGTCCCACTCCTCCGGGTAGCCGTCGCTGGTCTCGCCCGCGACGTACCCGGCCGCCACCTCGTCGACCATCTCGCCGATCTGCTCGTGCAGGTCGGCGCCCTCCAGTACCTTGCGGCGCTCGCCGTAGATGACCTGGCGCTGCCGGTTCAGCACGTCGTCGTACTTCAGGACGTCCTTGCGGATCTCGAAGTTCTGCTGCTCGACCTGGGTCTGGGCGGACCTGATGGCGCGCGTGACGACCTTGGACTCGACCGGGACGTCCGGCGGGATGTTCAGCCGCTCCATGATCGCGCCGACCCGTGCGGAGTTGAACATCCGCATCAGGTCGTCCTCCAGCGACAGGTAGAACCGGCTCTCGCCCGGGTCGCCCTGACGCCCGGACCGGCCCCGAAGCTGGTTGTCGATGCGTCGTGACTCATGCCGTTCGGTACCTAGTACGTACAGGCCGCCGGCCTCGACCACTTCCTCGTGTTCCTCGGCCACCGCCCGCTTGGCCTTGGCCACCGCCTCCGGCCAGGCCGCCTCGTAGTCCTCCGGCGTCTCGACCGGGGACAGCCCGCGCTGGTGCAGCTCGGCGTCGGCGATGAACTCGGGGTTGCCGCCGAGCATGATGTCGGTGCCGCGGCCGGCCATGTTGGTGGCCACGGTGACCGAGCCGCGCCGCCCGGCCTGGGCCACGATCGTGGCCTCCCGCTCGTGGTACTTAGCATTCAGCACCTCGTGCGGGACGCCGCGCCGCTTGAGCATCTTGGACAAGATCTCGGACTTCTCCACGCTCGTGGTGCCGACCAGGACTGGCTGCCCGGCCTCGTGCCGCTCGCGGATGTCCTCGACGCACGCCTCGAACTTGGCCTGCGCGCTCTGGTAGATGACGTCGGCCTGGTCGTCACGGATCATCGGCATGTTGGTCGGGATCGGGACCACGCCGAGCTTGTAGATCGAGTGGAACTCGTTGGCCTCGGTCACGGCCGTGCCGGTCATGCCGGACAGCTTCTCGTAGAGCCGGAAGTAGTTCTGCAGGGTGATCGTGGCGAGGGTCTGGTTCTCGTCCTTGATCGCCACGCCTTCCTTGGCCTCGATGGCCTGGTGCATGCCCTCGTTGTAGCGCCTGCCGTGCAGGATGCGGCCGGTGAACTCGTCCACGATCAGGATCTCGCCGTTCATCACGACGTAGTCCTTGTCCTTCTTGTACAGCTCCTTGGCCTTGACGGAGTTGTTCAGGAAGCTGACCAGGGGGGTGTTGACGGGATCGTAGAGGTTGTCGATGCCGAGCCAGTCCTCGACCTTCTCGACGCCGGATTCCAGGATGCCGATGGTCTTCTTCTTCTCGTCGACCTCGTAGTCACCCTCGCCGTCCTCGCCGCGGCGCAGCCTGGGCGCGATCTTGGCGAACTCGGTGTACCAGCGCGGGCTCTGCTCGGCCGGGCCGCTGATGATCAGCGGGGTGCGCGCCTCGTCGATCAGGATCGAGTCCACCTCGTCGACGATCGCGTAGTGATGGCCGCGCTGGACGCAGTCCTCGAGCTGCCAGGCCATGTTGTCACGCAGGTAGTCGAAGCCGAACTCGTTGTTGGTGCCGTAGGTGATGTCCGCGGCGTACTGCTTGCGGCGCGTGGGCGGGTCCATGTCCGCGAGGATCACGCCCACCTCGAGGCCGAGGAAGCGGTGCACCCGGCCCATCCACTCCGAGTCGCGCTTGGCCAGGTAGTCGTTGACGGTGACGACGTGCACGCCCTGGCCGGCCAGCGCGTTGAGGTAAGCCGGGAACACGCCGGTAAGGGTCTTGCCCTCACCGGTCTTCATCTCCGCGATGTTGCCCAGGTGCAGCGCCGCGGCGCCCATCAGCTGGACGTCGAAGGCCCGCTGGCCGAGGGTGCGCTTGGCGGCTTCGCGCGCGGCGGCGAAGGCTTCGGGAAGGAGCTCGTCGAGCGTCTCCCCGTCGGCGTACCGCTGCCGGAACTCGTCGGTGAGACCGCGCAGGTCGGCGTCGCTCATCGCGACGAACTCGTCTTCGATGGAGTTGACCTGCTCGCTGATCCGCTTCAGCTTGCGCAGGATCCGTCCTTCGCCAGCGCGAAGGACGCTATCGATGATCGGTGCCACTTTGCGTCGCGCTCCTCGCGGATCGTCTGTCCCTCATAATGGCCGGTGACCGTGAACCGGTTCCCGTTCAGCCCCCAACATGTCATCGTAGGCGAGATACGGCACCAAACCGAGTCGGCTATACCAGGACAAGGCGGGGCCACAAGGGGCCGGCTGGTGCTCAGTCTCGCACTTCCCGGAGAATAATAGGAGCGTTGACGAGGGAGAGGAGCCTTCAGTGACCGAGGAGCCCACATCAGGGACCGTGGTCGGGGACACCGGAGTGCGCGGTCTCGACGCGCGGACCAGCGAGCCGACCTGGGACCACGAGGAGTACCACGGGCGGCCGGTGTCCTGGGTGGCGGTCACGATCATCATCGTCGGCTTCGTCATCGGCGGGATCGCCCTGCCCATCGGCCCATCCTGGGTGCTGTTCTGGGTCGGCGCGACGCTGGTGGTCCTCGGCGGCATCTTCGCCGCGTCCATTCGCATCATGGACGATTGGTACTGATCCCGAACGAGCCGGGTATCTCCTTTCCTCACCCGTTCCCGCCTCTGCAGCCCGGTCGCGCGACCGGGCTGTATGCGTTGCGCTACCAGGCAAGGGAAATGTCGGGGGCGGCGGTTATGGTGTGGACCTATGGATGCGCCAGCGGCTGAGGTGACGCTTTCGCCAGACGACGTCCGCCGGATGACGCTGCGTGCGCAGGGGTTCCTGGGCGCGACGCCGTGGCACCGGTCACCGACCGGGGTCACCGCCATGCTCCGCCGGGTCGGCGCGGTCCAGCTGGACACGATCAGCGTGCTGGCGCGCTCGCACGAGCTGGTCGCCTACGCCCGGCTGGGGCCGGTGTCCAGGCAGGCCATCGAGGAGGCGTACTGGCACGCCAGCCGGCCTGCCGCCTTCGAATACTGGGCGCACGCTGCCTGCGTGCTGCCGATCGGGCAGTGGCCGTACTTCGCCTTCCGCCGCCGCGCGTTCCTGGCCAGGGGCGTGCGGTGGCACCAGGTCACGCCGGAGACCTGCGAGAAGGTGCTGGCCCGGCTGCGCGCCGAGGGGCCGCTGACAGCGACCCAGCTGGGCGGGGCCAAGGCCGGCGGCCCCTGGTGGGACTGGTCCGACGTGAAGATCGCGGTGGAATGGCTGCTGGATACCGGCGAGGTCATCTGCGTCCGGCGGACCGGCTGGCGGCGCGTCTACGACCTGCCCGAGAGGGTGCTGCCCGACGAACTGCTCGGCGCCGACCCCTCCGATGCCGAGTGCCTCGCCCACCTGGCCGGGGTGGCCGCCCGGGCGCTCGGCGTGGTCACCCGGGCGGACCTGACCGAGTATCACCGGCTCAACGTCCAGTACGCCCCGCTGCTGGCCGACGCCGCGCTGGCGGCCGGGCTGACCCCGGTGGCGATCGAGGGCCCCTCCGGCACCACGCCCGGCTGGGCCGATCCGGCCGCGCTGGCCGAGGAGTCGGCCGGGCGCCGCGGGCGCCACCGGGTCACGCTGCTCTCGCCGTTCGACTCGCTGATCTGGGACCGCAAGCGGACCCGGCAGATGTTCGGCTTCACGCATGCCATCGAGGCCTACGTGCCCAAGCCCAAGCGGCGGCACGGCTACTACGCCATGCCCCTGCTCGCCGGGGGCCGCCTGGCCGGCCGGGCCGATCCGGCCCGGGACGGCACGACGCTGGTCGCCCGGCAGATATCCCTGGATCGGGCAGGCGCGGCCGAACCCATGGCCCAGGCCCTGCGGGAGGCGGCGTCCTGGGTCGGCTGCGACGAAATCCGCCTCGAGCGAGTCGAGCCCGCTCAGTGGGCCCCCCGCCTGGCGGCTGCCCTCACCGGGCTGAGCTAGCTGAACTCGATCAGCTTCTGCCGCACGGCGATCATCACGGCTTCCATCCGGGAGTGGATCTGCAGCTTCTCGAGGATGTTCCTGACGTGGTTCTTCACCGTGTTCTCCGAGATGAACAGCTCCTTGGCGATGTCGCGGTTGTTCATGCCGCGGGCGACCAGCTTGAGCACCTCCATCTCGCGGTCGGTGAGCTTGGGCGGGGCGACGTGCTGCGCCTCCTCCTCCTCGGTGTCGCGCTTGGCCAGCGTGGCGAACTCGGTGAGCAGCTTGCCCGCCATCGAGGGGTTGATCAGGGACTGGCCGCCGTGCACCGCGCGGACCGCCTCGGCCACCTCGTCCAGCGGGATGTCCTTCAGCAGGTAGCCGCTGGCGCCTGCCCGGATCGCCTCGAACAGGTCCTCTTCCTCGTCACTGATCGTCAGGATCACGATCTTCGCGCTGGGCGCGACCTCCTTGATGCCGCGGCACGCCTCGATGCCACTGCTCTTCGGCATCCGGATGTCCATGAGCACGATGTCGGGCAGCGATTCGCCGGCTACGGCCACCGCCTCGGTCCCGTCGCTCGCCTGCCCGACCAGGTCGATATCGTCCTCCTCCTCGAGGACCATCTCCAGGCCGCGCCGGAACAGCGCGTGGTCGTCCGCGATCAGCACGCGGATGGGCTCCTGGCGCTTGGCCTCAGCCGCCTCCCTATCCCTCTCCTCGGGCCGCCGAGCAGCAGTCATCGACCTGTCGCTCATGGCGCTCAACTTCGTTGCCTCCCTCGGGGACATCGCCCGCATCCGCCGCACCATACCGCCAGGCCGACCATGGATGGTACGGACGTCTGTGATCAGACTCTTGCCGACCTCGGGCCATGATGCAAGCCAGGCCCCCGTGCGGGCCCGGCTTGCATCGCGGCTCAACGCCAGGGGCGTACCTGGCCCGGGCGGCTGCGAATCACTCCTCTACCAGGCGGATCACCCCGTAGTCGTAGCCACGGCGGCGGTAGACAACGCTGAAGCGGTCACAATCGCGGTCATGGAACAGGTAGAAGTCGTGACCGACGAGCTCCATCTGGAGCAGGGCCTGGTCGATGGTCATCGGGCTGGCCGCGTGCACCTTCTCCCGCAGGACCAGCGGGCCGTCGCCCTCCATCTGGATCGGGACCAGGCCGCTCTCGGGTTCGGCCTGATCCGGGTCGGAGCGGCCGTCGGCGTCGCCGGCCCGGCGGCGCGCGACCCCGGAACCGTTCATCTCCGAGGCGGCCGCCGGGGCGCCCGCACCAGGACCCGGCGGAGCCTCGGGCATCGCGCCGGCCAGCACGCCCGGCGACCGGACCGAGACGGTGTCCTTGACCTTGCGCCGGTCGGCGGCGCGGCGCAGCCGGGACTCGAGCTTGGCGAAGGCGAGGTCGAGCGCGGCGTACCTGTCGTCCGCGGCCGCCTCGGCCCTGATCGCGGGACCACGGGACCGGATGGTCAGCTCGACCCGCTCGCGGCGGTCAGACTGCCTCGGGTTGCGTTCTTCGGAGACCTCCACGTCGATCCGCACCGCCTTCTGGTCAAGCTTCTCCAGCTTGGCTAGCTTGGCGGCGGCGTGCTGACGGAAACGTGCCGGGACGGTGATGTGACGTCCCCTGACTATGACTTCCATCATCTCGATCCCCCTTCCAGTCCGTTCGTGCCCAATTCAACCGAACTCGACCCGATTGGGCACTGCTGCGTGAGGTGGGTGGCACTCGCCCGGCCGACCTGGTCTTCGACCCCACATTCGCCTGCTGAGGGGTTCGCGGCCATCTCTGTGCCACTACTGCCCTTCTCCCTACCCGGGAGACTCGGTATCTCCCGTCGAGGCAGGACTTACTTCTAAGCCGCACCGTGATCAGTCGACGAGAAGTCGCCTTACGTGGGCCGTTTCGCCTGCGGCTGGCATCGGCTTGCCTGACGTGGCGCCCCGGTGGGGAACCACGCCCGGCGCAACCACGGGCCCGGGCGAGTGCCATGTCTGAACGCTAGCTCGCCAGAGCGTGAATGTCAGGGGGGACTTGTAGGCGATCAATCACAAATTGCGACATAACGGCTGCATAACGTTGACAGGGGCGGTTGAAGGACCCCGACGGCGCTACGGGAAGGCGCCGGGAAGGCGCCGGGAAGGCTGCCGAGGCAGAGCGGGAAGCGCGTCAGGCCCTGCTGCACCACCCATTGTGAACCCTGACGACATGGATGCCGCAGCCATGTCACTGGAGCAACGCTGGAGCAGCATGAACTCGGCATTCGTGCAGTATGGCCTGTTACGGGCGGTGCCAGAATAACGACAGTGGCAGCTAGGACCTGACCGGGCTGCCGCTCGCGCGGCGTCCGGGTGAAGGGCCCCCCACCCCGACAGCCAGGACCTTCACCGGCCCCTCGCAGCACGCTGTTCCATGATCGCGGGCAGTTCTGGGGTCTATGTGCCCAGTACTGCCCGCGATCATGGTCGGCGCCCGGACCGCCTCACCGGGAAGTAGAGATGGGGTAAGGGCTCCTTCACCCATCAGCGGACCGCCCCGCTGGGGCGGGCGGGGCTGGGGCGGGCGGGGCTGGGGCGGGCGGGCGGGGCTGGGGCGGGCGGGGCTAGGGCGGGGGCTAGGGCTGGGGGGTGACGGGGATGGCGGGGGCCTGGAAGGCCGGGCTCTGGCCGCCGTTGCCGAGCGGCTGCCAGGGGCCCGCGAGGCCCGCCGAGACCTCCATCCGGTTCTGCGTCATCCCGACGACCAGGGCGTTCCTGGCGCTGTTGGCGGTGATGGAGATCGCGCCGGGCAGGACACCGGGCAGCGGGGTGGCAGGCTGCCCGTCCACCGGGACCTCCCACAGTGAGGTCTGGTCCCCGGCGCCGTCGAGCACCAGCAGGTCGTCGGCGTCGTACCAGGTCAACGCAATCGGATTGGTGAGATTCGGCCCGAGCTGTACGGATGGCCCGATGGACGTGTGCTGGAACGGATTGGCCGACTGGCCCGGCCCGGGCTTGCCGTTGTCGATGGCCGCGAGCTCGGGCTTGCCGTTGT
>Ga0335078_10002463_pt1 | contig 28064 bp, 23 predicted proteins | sample Lox_Sample_32_FD_206711 | JGI IMG/M metagenome (GOLD analysis project Ga0335078, IMG submission 206711) | Soil microbial communities from Loxahatchee National Wildlife Refuge, Florida, United States - Lox_Sample_3.2 | ecosystem: Environmental > Terrestrial > Soil > Wetlands | place: USA...
TTGTAACGGGGCTGGACGCAGTCCAGGCGGGCCAGCCGGAGCGTCTCGGTCCGGCCGACCGCCCGCACCAGCTGATAGGTCAGGAAGTTCGAGCAGCCGGCGGCCCGGCGCGCCGGGACCTGCACGCTCCACCCGATCCGGTGCAGCAGCAGATCGGCCCCCGCCAGCGTGTAGTCGACCTTGAACCTCGCCCGGATCACCCCGGTAATCCGGGCCAGCGTCCAGCACTGATCCTCATCCCACCCCGACGCAGCCGGGTCGGCATCCAGCACCGTCTCCAGCTCCCGCATCTGCGCCGCGGTCAGCTTGCACCTCGCGCCGCCCGCGCCCTTCGACGCCAGCGCCGCCCGGCCCCGCCGGCCAGCGCCCGCCGCCACCGGTTCGCCGACATCCGGCTGACCCGGAACCGGCTCGCGACATCCCGGTCACTGGCCCCGGCATCGATCAGCTCCGCCGCTAACCGCACCCGCTCACGCCGGGCACGCTCACCGGCGTCCAGCCCGCCACCATCGGGATACCTCATGATCCCGGCATACCGCACGCCGTGACAGCCGTCAGCAGAACACGTAACCCCAGCCGTTAAAGACACTGAGATCGTTAGCGGTGCTCGAACACGAGTACCGAGTTAAGCTCTGTCAGACTGCTGACCTGATCGCGGGTGTCGCCGCAGAACACCGAACGGCGAACCGCCCCCTCGGTAGAATTCCTCTGCTACCTGAGCGTCGAGGCCCGTGCTCTTCCAGAGGTTCTGAGGGAATTCGACGATGTTTCCACCCTCAACTCCGTCGTATGTAACGGTCCAAGGCCCGATATTCACCGGGACTTCCACAATATTGGGCTGAAAGACATGTTGCAGCTCAGCAAAACGGTGGAGGATGTAGACGACGTCACCGTCGCTGTTCTGTAGAACATGATGGAGCGTGCGGTAGTCAATTACTTTCATATGGTCTGGCTCATAATCGAAAAACATGCCCGTGCTTTGAGGAGTGACAATCAGTCCGCGAATCACTATCAGGCCCTCTGCCATCGGCGACTTGTCGAGCGACAGTATCTGGCTCATTAGAAGGTCTGTACCTTGATCGCTTTCCAGCGCTGCCAGGACGGCATCTACTTGGTTGAACGCCTTGGGAAGACTGTTTGGCTGCAACGTCCGCAGGAAGTCTTTGGCCCAGACTCCGGGGAGAGTAGCCTTGACTTCACAGGCGAATATGTAATAGCCAAGCGTTGCTTCCCGCGACATTGCAAGTATATCTATGTCTGGCAGTGTAGCGGATAGGTGCCTAAGAGATACATTTGTCTTAATCAAGAAACCAGCATCTCGAAAGCTTGCAGCCACCAGATTGGTAAAGTTCCTTCCCAACTCAGCGCTTATATTGCGGAGGAATGCGTCAGGAGACTTTGCGGCTTGAATTCTGAGAAACTGAGCAGGACCATCCGATTCGATGAGCACGTCAGGAACCATGACATAATCGGGCAGACCTCGATGATCGATTATGTTGAAGTACATCGGAGGAAGTCCACAGTTTGCCCTCGAATACGAAAAGTCAGCGAGGACGTCAGCTACCACGTCGGCTTCGAGCCCAGTGTTCATGGCGATCTCGTAAGGCAGCAAGTTTTTAGAGAACATGAAAGTCGGCCAGGTGTCGTTGGCCTTGGCCCAGTAGCGATGATACAAGCACTTCGTAAGCAGGAATCTGTAAACTCTGAAAAACGCCGAATATCCATAACCGCCGATCTCAACCTGTGAGTTCTCAGCTCCCAGAATTTCGAACATATTTGAAATCCTCAGGTCAGCTTCCTCGGCCGCGAGAGCCAATGCTCTTCCAACTTCACCACTGCGGCCCAGCTCCTCTTGCCCGCGAAGCATATCGACTGCTTCATCGGCAAGCCCATGATGGCTGTCGTGGAGCGCTAGCTGCAACGTGACCGAATTCGGGTATTGTGCGAATTGGCGAGGAATTGAAGCGTCGGTAATTTTGACACGAACGACCGGATCATCAAACACCCACTCAATTGAGCCCGGAGAGTTGTATGTATAGTAGAGGTATTCCCTTAGAAGGAAGTAGTGCGACAAGAACAGGAGATCATCTACCAATCGAGCGTGGAAGCGGCTTCTGCCACCACTGCTGCTTATGAGCCTGGGCACTGCGACGTCAAATCCCCGCGAAAGGTCGGATAGGAGGTCGGCTCCCGCACCAGAGGATGAGAGTTTTGAGTATGCTAACGATATGGCTCCAACTGAATCTACAATGACTCTGGCCGGGTCGTACCTGAAGATGTCTCTTGAAGCTAGTTCTGAATCAAGGGCGTCTTCAAACTCTTTGATCTTCTTCCGAGAAAGTCTCATGAGCGATCCGCCGTTCGCTGCCGATTCACCTCAGTGTGATACATCGAAGAGGTTTCACGCTAGTTGTTTTCCCCAATCGATGAACAGGAGCACACCGCGGTCCGTTGACACTCGCGGAACGCGAAGTGGACAGCCTCCCGCACAACTGAACCTACGTGTCAAACGTGCCCTCTGCCGAATTGGTCAGACGCGATTGGAACCGGGAAGCCGGACGAAGATGTGCTGATGGCCAGCGGATGAGGCTCGCCCGTCAGGGCAGCGAGCGCTGTTGCTACTTCCGGGAGACCGGCACGGACATATGTAGCCATGGCGCGGCCCCCGCGGCCGTGCTCCTCATGTCCGGCATAGGCCTGCGCGACGGCGAAACCGAAGTGGCGCTCAACCCAGGTCAGGACTGTGTGCCGTATCCAGTGCGTGCTGACCTGCTGGGTTGCCACCCACGGGAGATGGCGGCCGAGGCGTTGCCAGAGATAGTCGTAACGCCGGGATGTGATTGGCTGGCCATCGGCGTACCGCAGCAGGCGCTGGCCTGAGGTCAGCCCGCCCCGGCTTTCGCCATGCGCGAGCAGGTGAGACATCAGCGTCGGCGATACGGGCTGCCAGAACATCGTGCCGCCTTTCTCGTGCAGCCGGATCAGGCACTGTTCTGCGTCGAGGTCTTCCGGCCTCAGCGCCAGCGCGCCTCCGCGACGGCAGGCGGTCTCGGTGTGCAGTCGCAGGAGCAATGTGTCCAGGGCCGGGTCATCCCCGGTGGACGCGACGACCTGAGAGAGCTCTTCAAGCTGGCTCGTCGGCAGTGCCCTGCGGGTGCTGCGCAGCCTGCGCGGCTTGGGAACGCGAGCCGCAGGGTTCTCAGCCTCGGTCAGAATCCCGTCCGCGACCGCGTGCTTGTACATACACCGCAGGGCGCCAACCAGATGCTCGGCCGCGCCGCGTCCACCGCGGGCGTTTCGCCGCTTCACCACGTTGGCCTTGACCTGCTCGGCGAGCTGGCCGATCTCGAGGGGAGTTACCGACGTGATAGGCCTCGGCCCCCACGCCACGATTACACGGTTCCAATAGGTGCTGTATACCCGGCGTGTCCCGGCACTGACCGCTTTGGAAACGCGCGGAATATAGTCGCAGAAAACCGGGGCCTCTGATGGTGCCGTGGATGAGCGCAGGAGATCTGCGGGGCTGACGCCCATCTTCGCCAGCAGCATCCGCGCTGCCTCGATCTCACTGAGCTGTGCCGGGCGGTTGCTGTCGTTCATGTTCGCGCTGATTTCGCGGCCGAAGATGCTGAATGAAAGCGGGCGATCATTTCGTCCACGACCGGCAACGGGTACACGATCACGATGCCGTAGTCCGGTGCGGCCGCGAGCAGCACATGGTCACCGGGCCTGATAGCGCAACGCCGCCGGGCTCTGGCCGGGATGATGATGCAGGCCCTGCGCGGTACGGAGAACAGGCCGTCCGGGGACGCGCGGATAACGATCGTCCCATGGCTGAGGATCGTTTCGAGCTTATCCCCGGGCCGCCAGCGGAGAGCTTCGACGATCTCGCCGTTCGCCACCCTTCCGGAGGTGTCGACACGCCCTATGCCGTACAGCAGCGAGGTGTCATGTGGCAGCCGGCGAAGGCTGGCCAGCGGCGGCGGGAGGGGCAGTGAACATGCTGGGGGCGAAGCCGGAAGAGTAAGAGCCTCCACGACGCATTGGGCGGTCGTCTGGGAACGCCTGACCGGCACCGGGGCGCCCGGTCGACGGGATTGCGCTCCTGGTGCTGATGCGGACGCGTTTCCATGCACCTGAGATGAGTGCTCTTGGCCTTCGTGCTGGATCATCTTCGTTGCCGATCTCGCTGGCCGGGCAGCGGAAGGTCCCCTGGCCCCTTCGCGGTAGCGCCCTGCTGTGCGCGCAGTCGCTCGATGTAGCCGCCGACGGCCTCACGGGGAATCTTCCGGCGCCTGCCGATCTTGAGCGAATCGATCTCGCCGGTGGCGAGCAGATGGAACATGTAGGTCCGGCCTATGCCAAGCAGGCCCGCCGCTTCCTCGACTGAGTACAGGAGCTGGCCTGACCCGTTCAGCGGGCTTGCTATGTGCTCGCTCACGGCGACTCCGCCTTCCCGGATACCGCCGCCCGACCGGGCCGGGGACCGCAACGGACCGGTTCGAGGCGTCCGGGGGTCCGTACAGACCGACCGGGCTCGATCGGTCCTGGAGGCGGCAGCGGGGGAGGACCAGCCACTTGAGAGGGTCGGCCATCTCCAGGAACGTCCACGGGTTCTGCCTCTTTCTCGGTGAGGGACCGCACTGGCCCGAGATTCACTGGCTGGTGTCTAGGTCGGCGGGCCGGGTGGCGACAATCACGCTGGCCAGGTCGAGCGGGTCGATCTGTACGTCTTCGCCGGTCTGCGGCGCCTGGATGACCTGGCCGCTGCCGAGGTACATCACCACGTGGCCGGGGTTGGCGGGAGTGCCGTCGGAGCCCGCGGAGAACAGCAGATCGCCGGGCTGGATCTGGGACAGCGCTATCTGGGGGCCGTCCTGTTGCCACTGGTAGGTGGTGCGGGCGATGTGGATGCCCGCGGCGGCGTAGGCGGCGAAGACCAGGCCGCTACAGTCGAAACAGGCCGGGCCTTGGCCGCCCCAGCAGTACGGCTTGCCGACCTGGGCTTGGGCGAAGGCGATGGCTGCGGCGACCCCGGCGGTTCCGGCCGGAGTTGCGTACCGCACGGCCCAGGTCAGCACGTCGGTGACGTACCAGTCGGCGTGGTTGTAGTCGAAGATCGCCTGCTGGATGCCGACCTGACTGCCGTCGCGGGCACCGTCGGTGCACAGCATCCTCGCCGCTGTGTAGATCGCGTCGGCCGGGTCGTAGGGCGTGAGTAAGCTGCCGGGGTCGGCGTTCACGGCGAACTCAGCGAAGGTGGGCGGCAGGAACTGCATCGGGCCTTCGGCGCCTGCGCTGTTGGCGCCGGAGCGGACGCCGGGCAGAGTCGACCGGCCGTGGTTGCTCTCGACCTTGCCGATGCCCGCCAGCACGGACCAGGGCAGGCCGGGGCAGGTCTGCGCCGCGGCCATGTACCAGGCCAGGTAGTTCGCGGGGATGTCCTGCACGGCCAGGGCAGTCGGAGCGCCGCCGAGGCCGGCGTCACCGCCTGCCTGCGCGGAGGTCGGCAGGCTCGCGGCCACGAGCAGGATGATGACCAGGGGAACAGCGGCGACACCCGCTCCCGCGGCTGCGATCTTGTACACGGCCGGGACCTCAGTACCACAGGAGGCGGCTGACCAGCCAGCGGCGGCCGCGCCGGGTAAGTTCCAGGGTTATGCCGTCGCTGGCGACGGTGCGCCCCGCGGTCGAGGTGGTGACCTGCTGGGCGTAAACCCGCAGGTACGCCACGGTGGCGCTCGACGCAGGAGCCCCGGAGGGGCGTACCACGGCACGTACGTGCACGAGGCGGGCCATCCGCTCGGCCCGCATTGCCTGCCATCCGGCCAGAGCGGGCTGGCTTGCTTCGAGCTGCCGCTCGAGGGCGGGGGTGACCAGGTCCGCGCAGCGGGCTAGGTATGCATCCGGGCCGTCGTGGATGGCGTCGACGCTGGCCCATGCGGTGAAGAAGCTGGCGGCGACCGAGCCAGGCCGCGCGTAATTCGGCCGCGGTACTCGCACGAGTGATGCGGCTGGAGTGCTGGCCGCAGTTGCACGCGAGCGGTTGCCCGCTATGGCCGAGGCGACAGTGGGAGGCTGGGGAACCGGGGCCGGGGTAGCCGAGCCGCTTCCGCATCCGCTGAGCAGCGCCGCGAGCGCGAGGGTAACCGGCCACGCCGTCTTCCTGGCCATGCGGCTCTCCGGCAGCAACGGCCGGATGCCAGCGGGCGTCGGCCAGCAGGTTGGCATCTCCTTGCGGTGCACAGCAGACATCTAGATTTAACCATTCATGATCGTCCGTTTATTTAAGTTGACAGCTTGGCCAAGAGTAGGCATATCCTCCGGGTGTGCGTCAACTCAAGTTGAAGATCAATAGATCAGGTGTCATCTGAAGGTGTCGCATGCTGCAGGTGCGCCGGGCTGTACCCGGAGTCCCCGATGTGGCGGTGCTGAGGGAGGAGGGATGCCGGGTGCGGCCGACGGCAGCACGGACCCGGACCGGACTGGTCTCACCGCAGGACGACGACCAGCCTGCCGGCGAGATCGTGGTGGTGGGTGCGCACGGCGGGGCCGGCGCGACGACGCTCGCGATCTTGCTGCGGCCGTCGTGGGACATGGGCGTGGTCCGGCGCCTCGCCCGCGGTCACCCGTCCATCTGGCCCACCTGTGGCCTGCCACTCGTGCTCGTCTCACGGAACACGGCCGCGGCAGCCGCCCGGGCGATCGCCGCGGTGAACGCCATCGCGTGGCAGGGAGAGCGCGTTGCTGTGCTCGCCATCGTCAGCGACGGCTTTCCGGAGCCGACGGCTGCGGCCTACCGGTTCCACGTGCTCGCTGCCCGTGCCGGGGCTGTTGTGCGCGTTCCGTTCATCGCGTCTCTGCGCACCGCCGACGATCCGGCGCAGGTGGATCTGCCGCGCAGCGTTCGCCGGTCGATCGCCGACATCCGGGCCAAGGCGTTCGTGAGCGTCGTCGGCACAGCACTCATCCGGACACCGTAGGAGCGGTCAACATGTCATTACTGCTGCACATCCTGGCTTTGCGTGAGTCGGCCGCTGCATTCCTGCCTGTCCTGCAGGGCGCCCGGCCTGCCCTGGCCGGCGCGCCGAACCCGGCTCCGCAGGCACCTCCCGGCCTCACGGCACCTGTGACCACGATCATCGCCTGGGGCAAGTGGGGGGTACTGGTCTGCGGTGTCGCCGGCCTGCTGATCTGCGCCGGGAAGATGGCGATCGGCCACCGGAACCGGGCGAGCTTCGCGGCCGACGGGGCAACAGGGGTGCCATGGGTTCTGGGCGGCCTGAGCCTCGCGGCGGTCGCGGCGGCCATCGTCAGCGTGTTCCTCAGCTGATGGCCGCCAGCCAGCGGCCGTCCGCCGCCTTCCGTCAGCGGCGCCGCCTGCGCCGCGCTCTCATCGCAACCTGCATCGTGATCGGGGTCGGCATCGGCTGGGCAGGCCTCTCCCGGACGGTCCATCTCGACGCCCAGGCCCACGACTCACGGGCGCACGCCGTCCCGGCCAGCGGCTCACGAGCACATACCGCTCCAGCCAACAGGCTCCCGCCGCCGGCCACCGTCTCGCCGTCAGCCCGGCGAGCGCTGGTCTCGCCGACAGACCTCGCAGCTCTGGGATGGACGGATTTCGGCGGCATTGAGCTGCCGGTCTCGCGGTCCGCGGGCCCGCATGACGTCCGTGGCGGGCTCGTGTGGGGGTTCGCCGACACACCGCTGGGCGCGCTGCTGGCCGCGGTCAACATCGGTGTGCGCGCGAACGCCCAGTGGGGACCAGGCATCTTCGGGCCCACAATCCGCTACCAGGTCACCGGCCCGGGCGCCGCCACGCTGCTCGCGGAGTGCCAGGCCAGCTACGACCAGGCCATACGGGGGGCAGGCGTGCCCGCCGGCCAGCCGCTGGGCCGTGCCTACGTGGCCGAGGAAGCGTTCCGGTGGGTGACCTACACGCCCGTGGACGCTGCGGTCGACATCGTCAGCGCCGGCCCTGGCGACCAGGGCAGGACGGTGCGCGCGGTCACCCGCATCGAGGTGGAGTGGTCAGGCACCGACTGGCAGGTGATCGCGCCTCCCGGCGGCGACTGGGGCAATTCCGCCGCCCCCCTGACATCTCTCACCGGCTTTACCCGCTTTCCCAGCCCCGCCCGCATGAAAGGAATCCGGCAATGAACGCATCCATTCTCTCCACCATCATCCTGACCGCGATAGCCGGGGCGCTTTACCTGCTGCCCGTCCTCGTCGGCTGGGGCAGGCGCGTCCCGGACATTGGCTCGGTGGCCGTCATCAACATCCTGCTGGGCTGGACCCTGGTCGGCTGGGTGGTGGCCCTTGCCTTGGCGCTGCGCTCGGTGCGCAGGTAGCCGACGATGTCGTGCCCGACCTTAATAGTGCCGGCGTGCATCATTTCACCGGTTGTCGGCCAAGTGGCCGGATCCGCCGCCAGCGCCGCCGCCAGCGGGGCGGTGGCGGGCATCGCCGGGGCGATCCAGTCCGGCATCACCTGGGTGGTCTCCGGCACTGTTGACTGGTGGGTCACGGTTCCCTCCCCGAACCTGGCCGCCGAGCCGGCGGTCGGAGCCCTCCAGCAGTGGCTGGCGCCGATCACGGTAGCTGTCGCCGTCATTGCGATGATCGCCGCGGCCGGCAGGATGGCGCTCACCCGCAAGGCGAACCCGCTGGTCCACCTAGGTTCCGGCCTCGCGATCATCGCGGCGACCTCGGCAGTGGGGGTGCTGCTGCCGACGATGCTGCTGAAAGCCGGTGACGCCTGGTCGTCATGGGTGCTGACCGCCTCGACCGGCGGCCGGTTCGGCGCCAGGCTCACCGCGTACCTCACGATGCCGGGTGCAGCTTCGGGCGTGGTGATCGTGCTGGGGGTCGTCGCGATCGTCATGGCCGCGATCCAGGCAGTTCTGATGCTCCTCCGCCAGGCTGCGCTGGTCATTCTCGCGGGGGTACTGCCGCTGGCCGCCGCGGGAACGCTGGCCCCGGGGACCCGGGCCTGGTTCCGGCGTGTCACCGGCTGGATGCTCGCATTGATCTTCTACAAGCCGGCCGCGGCAGCCGTTTACGCGACCGCCTTCACGATGATCGGTACCGGCAAGGATCCCCGCACCATCCTCATGGGGTTCGCGATGGTGCTCTTGTCGCTGCTGGCGCTGCCCGTCTTGATGAAGTTCTTCACCTGGACGACGGGGGCGGCGGACTCGGCGGCCGGGGGCGGCGGATTCTTGGGCACAATGCTGAGCGGCGCGATCGCGGTCGGAGCCTTGCGCGGCTCGGCCGGCGGTTCGGGGGGCTCGTCAGCGGTCGATCAGGCACGCATGGTGTCGGCGCACCTCGGCCCGCAGGACGGCGGCGGCCCGCGGGGTGCGCCCGCTCCCGGCGGCGCGGCCCCGCCTGGCGTCGGCCCTGCCACCCACCCCGGTGCGGGGACAGGCGCGGCGCCCGGCGCAGGATCCGGGCCGGCGACCGTCGGCACGGTGCCCGCCGGCCCGGGCGGGCGAGTCGGCGCTGCCGGAACGGGGGCGGGAGTTCCCGCGGGGGCGACGGCCGGGGGTGCTCCGGGAGCGGGCTCCCCGGGCGCCGCAGCCGGGGCGGGGGTAGGCACGGGCGCAGGACGCGCGGGCGCTACGGCGGGAGCCGCTGCCGGGTCGGCTGGCGTGGCGGCAGCAGGACTCACGCGCGGGGCCGCGCAGGCCGGCCGCCGGGCTGCGGACGCGACGCAGCCCGAGGAGACGTGGACTGAGTGATGGTCCGGGAACAGGCAGTCGGGCCTCGTGACTACGGTGGCTGGCGCCGCCGCCGCGGCATCGGCCTGTGGGGTCTTGGCGCCGCCGGGACATTCATGGTGCTTGCTGCGGCCGTGATGCTGATCCTGGTCGCCGCGGTCGACGTGCGGGTGCTGGGGTACGTGGCGCCCCCGGTGATCGTGGTCGGCACGCTGGGCCTGACCCGGATCGGCGGCGAGCCGTTGGCTCTCAAGGCGATCCGGCGGTCGCGCTGGTGGTACGCGTCCACGCGTAGTTACACCAAGTACCGGGTGAGCGTCGTCAGCGAGCATGCTGCCGGGTTCATGCTGCCTGGCGTGCTGGCACCCGCCGCGCTACTGTCGGCCGAGAACGGCTACGGCGGCCGGTACGGGATCGTCTGGGATCGCCGTACCGGCATGCTGACCCCGACCTTGCGGGTGGTCCCGGCCTCGACCTGGCTGGCCGACCGCGCGGACGCCGACAACTGGGTGGCGAACTGGGGCGGCTGGCTGGCCGGCCTGGGCTACGTGCCGACGCTGCGGTGGGTGACGGTGACCGTCGACACCGCGCCCGAGCCGGGATCCACGCTCGCGGACACCGTCGCCGGTGCGGTCGACCCGGCCGCTCCGGCGGCAGCACGTCAGATCATGGGCCAGCTGGCGGACGCCGCGCCGGCTACGGCTGCCGATGTAGACACCAGGGTGAGCCTGACCTTCGACCCGACGGCGGCCCCGGCCGCGCCCAGGAACCTCACCGAGGCCGCGGCCGAGACCGGCCGCGCGATGATCGGGCTGGAATCGGCCCTCACTTCCTGCGGGGTTGCCGTGCTGGGAAGACTCGACGCCGCCGAGATCGCCGGCGTGGTCCGCACGGCGTTCGACCCTGCCGCGCGCGGCGAGATCCTGCGCATTGCCGCGCAGGCTCGTGCGGGGCACGGCCCGGGGATGCTGGAGTGGGCCGACGCCGGGCCGGTCGGTGCCGAGGAATTCCCCGACCACTACCGGCACGACAGCGGAATCTCGGTGACGTGGGCCTGGCACGAGGCGCCACGCCAGAACGTGACCGCCGACGTCCTGGCCCGGCTGATCTGTCCCGGGCCCTACCCCAAGCGGGTCAGCCTGCAGTACCGTCCGTTTCCCGCGCCGGCGGCCACCCGGGTACTGGAGGCCGAGGTCAACGCCGCCACGTTCCGCGAGCATTACCGCAATCGCACCGGACGGGACGAGACCGCGCGAGACGCGCACGACCAGGCCCGCGCCCGGCAGGCTGCCGCCGAGGAGGCGGCAGGCGCGGGTGTCTGCCTCATCTCGCTGTTCGTCACCGTCACGGTGACCAGCATCGACGACCTGCCGCACGCGGCCGCATGGACCGAGGCTGCCGCCGAGTCGTCGAAGATCAGGCTCCGCCGGATGACCTACAGCCAGGCGGCGGGGTTCGCCGCCACCTTGCCGTGCGGGATCTGCCCGGCCGACCTGGCACGCCGGATGCCCCACTAGACCCAGGAGGACCGCAGCATGACCACTCGCCCCGCGGCCCGTTCGCGCCGGGTCCTGCGCCAGCAGGCGTACGCGGAAACTGGGCAGCAATTCGCCGGAACAGGGCCTGGGCCGCCCGCGGAGCCGGTCCCGCCGTCGTGGGGCTGGAAAATGGCGTACGCAGGCCGTGCCGCCCACGTCGGCGCGGCACCGGAGTACCAGGCCACCACCGCCCAGGTGTGCGGCCTGTTCCCGTTTGTCGCGGGCGGCGGGACGCCGACGGCCGGAACGCCGGTCGGCCGCCACCAGCTGTGGGGCGAGGTCGTCTGCCTGGACCCGCTGGCCTGGCTGCGCGCCGGGCTGGTCACCAACCCGGGCATGTTCGTCCTCGGCCAGCCCGGCACCGGCAAGTCCACCCTCGTCAAGCGACTGGTCACCGGCGCGGTGGCAACCGGCGCCATCGCGCTCGTCCTCGGCGACACCAAACCGGACTACGCGATGCTCATCAGCCATCTGGACGGCCAGGTGATCCGGATCGGCCGCGGCATGGACCGGATCAACCCGCTGGACGCCGGACCGCTCGGCCAGGCGCTGCGCCGTATGTCCGGACCGGACGCGGACACCCTTCGCTGGGAGGTCCGCAGCCGCCGCTTGTCGTTGCTGATGGCCCTGTGCACCCTCGTCAGGGAGGCGCGCATCAGCAACGCCGAGGAAGTGCTCCTCGGCCGCGCCATCGACCTGCTCGACGAGCGGCTCGGCACCCGCGAGCCGTCGGTCACCGATGTGCTCGCGGTCCTCGAGCAGGGACCCGACACGCTCCGCTCGGCTGCACGCGTGAGTACGTCCGGCCAGTACCAGGACCGCGTCGCCGACCTGGTCTTCACTCTCGACCTGCTGTGCACCGGGTCGCTGGCCGGGGTGTTCGACGGGCCGACCTCCCGCCCGATCGACCTTGACGCCCCGGCAGTGTCGGTGGACATCTCCCGCGTTGGGGCCGCTGGCGACAAGCTGCTGACCGCGGCGATGCTGTGCACCTGGGCGTACGGATTCGGGATGGCTGATGCTGCCGCCGCGCTCGCCGAGCTGGGGATCGCCCGCCGCCGGTCCTATCTCGCCGTGATGGACGAGCTGTGGCGGGCGCTGCGCGGCGCGCCGGGCCTGGTCGAGTATGCCGACAGCCTGACCCGCCTGAACCGTGCCAAGGGCATGGCCAGCATAATGATCACTCATTCGCTCGCCGACCTGGACGCCCTGGCTACCGAGGAGGACCGGGCCAAGGCGCGCGGGTTCGCGGACCGCTGCGCGATTACCGTGCTGGCCGGGCTGCCGCCCCGCGAGCTGGCCCGGGTGCACCAGATCACCCCTCTCACCGGTCCGGAACAGGAACTCGTCACCTCGTGGTCGGCGCCCGACTCATGGCAGCCCGGCGCCCGTCACCCTGGCCGCGGCAAGTACCTGATTAAGACGGGCGAGCGGCTCGGCATCCCCGTGGAGCTCAGCCTGGTCGGCCCCGAGCGCGAGCTGTACGACACAGACCAGGCGGTCCGCCCAGCACATCGCGCGGAGGAGCGGTGACCAGGACCGCGGGTCCTCGTGCCCCGGTGGCCGCAGGGACCGCGGCGGGGATGTGGTGCATCCTCGCGCTGTGCTGGGGGCTGCTCGGCCTAACCGGGCTGGTCTGGGCCGCCGCGCAAGCCGCCGCCGCGCTCGCCGGCGGCCACGTACCGCCGTTCGGAGAGCAATGGGCCGCCGACCTGACCCGCGGCCAGACCGGCCGAGCATGGCCGGGCACGCCGACCGCACTCGTGGCCACGCTCGCCGCGGCGTTCGCGGGGAGCGCCACCGCAGCCATCGCGGCGGTGTGGCGAGTCATCTCAGCACGCCGACCAGGGCACGGCGATCCCGTCGCCGCGCTCCGCCGCAACCCGGGAATCCAGCCCCTCACCCCGGGCCCCTCGGCGCGGACGGCAGCCCGGCTTCGCGCCTCGCTGGCCGCAACCAGCCCGCGCCGGATCACTCCCGCCGACACCGGCCTGATCCTCGGCGAGCTTCAGCGGCGCGGCGGGCGCGGCCCGGTGCTGTACTCCTCGTGGGAGGACACGATCGTCGCGTTCATGGCGCCCCGCTCCGGCAAGACCACCGCAATGGGCGTGCCCTACGTGCTGTCCGCGCCCGGCCCCGTCGTCGCTACCAGCATCAAGGCCGACCTGTGGGCCGCGACCGCGCGGCTGCGCGCCGACACCGGCGGCACGGTGTGGCTGTTCGACCCGCAGCGGATCGCCTGCCAGCCGCAGGAGTGGTGGTGGGATCCGCTGCGCGGCATGGCCACTGTGGAGGCCGCCCACCGGATGGCCGCCCACTTCGTGCTGACCGTCGCCGACGGCCGGCAGCGTGACCTGTGGGGGCCAGCCGCCCAGGAACTGCTGTGCGCCTTGTTCCTCGCCGCAGCTGTCTCCGCCCGGTCGCTGCGCGACGTCGCCCGCTGGCTCGATGACACCGCCTTGCCGACGCCAGCCGACGTGCTGGACGCGGCGGGGTTCCGGGCACTGGCGTCCTCGCTGCGCGGCGCACAGCACGGCGCCCCGGAGACCCGTGACGGGATCTACCAGACCGCACGGACCGCGGCGGCGTGCCTGCACGACGAGGAGATCATGTCGTGGGTGACGCCGCCGCCGGTGCCGCTGCCGGCGTTCAGCCCGGCTGGCTTCGCGGTCTCCCGCGACACGCTGTACCTGCTGACCGAGTCGCGGGCGGCGGCTTCCCCGCTGGTCGCCGCGCTGACTGACATGGCCATGCGCGCCGGCCGGCGGCACGCCGAGCTGGCAGGCGGCCGACTCGATCCGCCGATGGTCCTGATCCTCGACGAGGCAGCCAATATCTGCCGCATCGCCGACCTGCCGGACCTCTACAGCCACCTCGGATCCCGCGGCATGGTGCCGGTCACCATCCTGCAGTCCTACCAGCAGGGCGTCCCCGTGTGGGGTGAGCCGGGCATGGCCGCCCTCTGGGGCGCGGCCACCCGCAAGGTCATCGGCGCCGGGATCGACGACCCCCGCCTGGCTCGGGACCTGGCCACCCTCGTCGGTCGGCACGACGTCCCGGTCCGCTCCGCCAGCTACGGCGACGGCCGGTCCAGCGAGCAGATATCGCTGCGCCGGCTGGACATCCTCGAAGCCGCCGACATCCGCGCCCTGCCGCCGGGTACGGCCCTGCTGCTCGCAACGGGCGCTCGCCCGGCTCTTATCCGCCTTCGCCCTTGGTACGCCGGCCCCGACGCCCCTCGCATCTCGGCGGCCACCCGGCAGGCCGAGGATGCCATGCGGCGCGGCGCCCGGAGCATGGCCCCGAGTCCGCCAGCCGGCCCGGGAGCAGCTCTGGCCAGGTTCATGCCAACGACGCCGGGAAGCAGTTCATGACCACGCAGGTAACCGGCGCCGGAAGCCCGGACGACGGCCAGGGCTCACCGCCGCGGCCGGTGTACGGCAGCGTCGAGGCCTGGGTGACCGGCCAGTTCCTGCCCATGTTCCGCCGGCCCCTCGGAGGGGAGTACCGGTGGTGCCGCCAGTGGTGGCAGCACGCCGAGGCCATCACCCGGCTGACCGCCCTCTGGCACTCCTGGGAAGCACTCCGGCTCGAACCCGGCACCGGCATGGCCATATGGCTCCGCGACCACCTGGACCATCAGCTGTCCGTTCTGCTCGGCAGGGGCGGTCCCTTCGCGCAGTGCAGCGAGGACGAGCACATCGAGCCCCGCGAAGCCCGGACTGAGCAGACCCCGGCCGGGTGGTGGGACATCGGCGACGGCAGGTGACGGCGGCGTGGTGGCTCGGCGGCGAAGGTATTACAAGATAGAAGGCCAGCTCTCCCTCGAAGACCTGTGGAACGAAGGAGCCGGGGAGGATGAACCATTACGGCACGACGGCCCAGCGCCACTGGGAACGGTGGCTGCCGGAGCGGTACGCGGCGATCCAGGATCCGGGCAGCTTCTTCTCGACGTTGGGGGAGGAAGTGGCCCGGCAGATAGCCGACCTGGCCCTGGACCTGGCTGGCGACGACCCGCCCGGGGAGGACTACCTGGTGAAGGTGGGCCGGCTGAACATGGCCCGGCTACAGGCGGAGGAGATCGTCCTGCGGGAGCAGGTCTTGCTCCCACCGGAACCGGGATCCGGCCCGGACCCCGGCGACCAGACGGAAGAGAGCCCGGCTGGCCCGCAGGCGGCACCGATGATCGTCGATCGCAACCACCCGCTGTGGGCGCAGGTGAACGCCGAGCAGGAGGATCTGGCCCAGGGCAGCTAGGCGGGCCCCGGTTCCGGCCGCACAGCCAGGACGACCTCGCGCCGTCCGGCGCGACTGCCCGCATCCGCGCCAACCTGGCGGCTCTGTCCGCGCTGCGCGCCATCGCTCGCGACGGCCGTCCCGCGACCGCCCCCGAGCAGGCGGTGCTGGCCCGCTGGTCCGGGTGGGGCGCCGTCCCGGAAGTGTTCGACAATGGGCGCCAGGACCTCGCTTGGGCACGCGAGGACCTGACCAGCCTCCTGACACCCGGGGAACTGGCCGCCGCGGCGCGTAACACCCTCAATGCCCACTACACCGGTGCTGACCTGGTCCGGGCAACGTGGGTGAGCGTGCAGCAGCTCGGCTTCACCGGCGGCCGGGTACTGGAACCCGGCTGCGGATCAGGGAACTTCATCGCCTTCGCCCCCGAAGGCGCGCAGGTCACCGGGGTGGAACTGGAGCCGGTGACCGCGCAGATCGCGGCGGCGCTCTACCCGGACGCGCAGATCCGCAACGAGTCGTTCGCCGCGACCCGTGCCCCCGAGGGCTGTTTCGACCTGGTGATCGGCAACGTCCCGTTCGGCGCCATCCGGCTGAACGACCGCCGGCACAACCAGGGCGGTCACAGCATCCACAATCACTTCATCATCAAGTCGCTACACCTCACCCGGCCCGGCGGCCTGATAGCCGTGCTGACGTCGCGTTACACGATGGATGCTCGCAACCCCGCCGCGCGGCGCGAGATCGTGGCGCTCGCCGACCTCGTCGGTGCCGTCCGGCTGCCCAGCGGCGCGCACCAGCGGGCCGCTGCCACCAAGGTCGTCACCGACCTGCTGATCCTCCGCCGCCGCGAACCCGGCCGGGAACCCGAGGCCACGGCCTGGGAGCAGGCGCGGATGATCAGCCTGGACGGTGCTCAGGTGCCGGTCAGCGAGTACTTCCTCAGCCATCCAGGCAATGTGCTCGGCGAGCTGCGGGCCGTCAACGGCGCCTACCGGGCCGACGACCTCGTCGTCGCGGCAGCCGGCGACACCGGCCCGGCCCTGGCATTTGCCCTGGAACGGATCGCCGACCACGCCGGTGCCAGTGGGCTCACCTGGACCGCCGCTGTGGCAGGCAGGGCGGGGGCATCCAGCACGGACGCATCCGGGGGAACGCCCTCCCTGCAGCCGGAGGGCTTCCTGCAAGCCCGCGGCGACGGCACGTTCACCAAGGTCACCGACGGGCAGGCCACGCCCTGCCCGGTGTCCCGCAGCCAGGCAGCCGAGCTGCGCCAGCTCCTGGGGCTGCGTGACACGGTGACCGCGTTGCTGGATGCCGAGGCCGCATCCCTCGATGACACTCCCGAACTGGACGAGCTGCGCCAGGATCTGGGCCGCCGCTACGACACCTACTTCCGGGCCTACGGTCCGGTCAACCGGTTCTCCTGGCGGCATACCGGCCGCGCCGACCGGGGCACGGGGGAGGAGAAGATGGCCCGCATCCGCCCTCCCCAGGGCGGATTCCGAACCGACCCGTTCGCGCCCGTCGTCCAGGCGCTGGAGGAATTCGACCCGGTCAGCCAGCGTGCCGTTAAGGCCGCCATCTTCACCCGCCGGGTGGTGGCGCCCCGCAACCCGCGGCTGGGCGCGGACACTCCCGCCGATGCGCTCGCCATCTGCCTGGACGTCTGCGGCGAGGTCCGGCTGACGGGCATAGCCCGGCTGCTTGGCGTCGATGAGGAACAGGCTCGCCAGGAACTGGGCACGCTGGTCTTCGATGACCCCTCAACCGGCCAGCTCGTGGCCGCTGCCGAATACCTGTCCGGGAACGTCCGCGACAAGATCAGGGCTGCACGGAAGGCCGCCGAGGACGATCCCCGTTTCTCCGTCAACGTCGAAGAACTCGGCAAGGTCATCCCAGCCGACCTGACGGCTGCGGAAATCGGCGCCCGGCTCGGGGCGGCCTGGATCGATACCTCCGTCGTCCGGCGGTTCCTCCGCGAGATCCTTGACGACCCGTCCCTGAAGGTCGAGCATCCCGGTGGGCCGGTGTGGACGGTGAAAGGCAACCGCGGCACCATCCTGGCCACCTCCACCTGGGGCACCACCCGTTACCCGGCTCCCCAGCTCGCGCAGGCCATCCTGGAGCAGCGCAGGATCGAGGTCCGCGACAGGATCGGCGACGACGCGTGGGTCCTCAACATGGACGAGACCCTGGCTGCGCAGGGGAAGGCCGCCGAACTGGGTCAGCGTTTCTCCGAATGGGCGTGGGAGGACCCGGCCAGGGCCCGGGATCTGGCGGCGGCCTATAACGAGAAGTTCAACAGCCTGGTCCTGCGCAACTACGACGACGCCCAGCTGTCGCTCCCTGGCCTGGCCCTGAACTTCGAGCCGCGCCCGCACCAGATCGCGGCCGTCGCGCGGATAATCCACGAGCCCGCCGTCGGGCTGTTCCACGAGGTCGGGGCGGGCAAGACGGCCGAGATGACGATGGGTGCCATGGAACTGCGCAGGCTCGGGCTGGCCCGCAAGCCCGCGATCGTCGTGCCCAACCACATGCTGGAGCAATTCGGCCGCGAGTTCCTGCAGCTCTACCCCCAGGCCAGGGTCCTGGTCGCGCAGCGAGAAGACCTGCAGGCCGACCGGCGGCGCGTGTTCGTCGCCCGCTGCGCGACTGGCGACTGGGACGCCGTCATCCTGTCCCGCTCAGCGTTAGAGCGGATTCCCATGAGCGCCGAGGCCGAGAAGGTCTACCTGAACCGCGAGCTGGAACGAATGCGCGAGTGGATTCAGCGCTCCAGGGAGGGTGACGGGCTGACGGTCAAGCGCCTCGAAGCTGCCGTGCTGCGCGCAGAGGAGCGGCTCAAGGCCAAGCTCGACGCCGCCAGGGACCCTGGGATCACGTTCGAGGCAACCGGGATCGACTATCTGTTCGTCGACGAGGCGCATGGGTACAAAAACCTGCGAACACCATCGAACATCCCCGATGCGGCGATCGACGGGTCCATGCGCGCATCCGACCTGGACATGAAGATCGGCTACCTCCGGGGGCGCAACGGCCACCGCGTCGTCACCTTCGCGACCGCCACCCCCATCGCCAACAGCGTCACCGAAGCGTTCGTCATGCAGCAGTACCTGCGGCCGGACCTGCTGCACGCGGCGGGCATCGAGGACTTCGACACCTGGGCGGCCACCTTCGGCCAGACCGTCACCCAGATCGAGATGGCCCCCGAGGGCGGCAGCAGCTTCCGGCAGAAGACCCGGTTCGCCAAGTTCACCAACGTGCCGGAGATGCTGCGGATGTGGCACGTCTCGGCCGACATCAAGACCGGCGACGACCTTCGCCTGCCGACGCCCGCCCTGGCCCGGCGCGGCGCTGACGGCCAGCGCGCGCCGGAGACGGTCATCGTCGAGCCGTGCGACGCGTTGCTTGCCTACGTCGCCGAGCTGGGCGAGCGTGCCGACAAGATCCGCAGCCGGGCCGTGAGCCCGGAAGAGGACAACATGCTGAAGGTCTCCGGCGACGGCCGCAAAGCCGCCCTCGACCTGCGCCTGATCGGCCAGCTCGTGACCGTCCCCGGCAAGGTCGAGGCAGCCGCCGGCCGGATCGTCGCCATCTGGGCGGCGCACCGCGACGACATCTACCCAACGGCCAGCGGCGGCAATTCCCCGGTGCGGGGGAGCTTGCAGATCGTGTTCTGTGATCTCGGTACGCCCGGCGACGGCTGGAACGTTTACGACGAGCTCCGCGACCAGCTCACCGCCCGCGGCCTGTCCCGCGAAGCGATCCGGTTCGTGCACGAGGCCAGGACCGACCGGGACAAGGGCGAACTGTTCGCCGCCTGCCGGGCCGGCAGCGTCGCCGTCCTGGTTGGCTCCACCGAGAAGATGGGCGTCGGCACCAACGTTCAGGCACGCGCGGTAGCCCTGCACCACCTCGACTGCCCCTGGCGGCCCGCCGACGTTGCCCAGCGCGAGGGCCGGGTCCTGCGCCAGGGCAACCTCAACGCTGAGGTGCAGATCCTGCGCTATGTCACCGAACGGTCCTTCGACGGCTACATGTGGCAGACCGTGGAACGCAAGGCACGGTTCATCGCCCAGGTCATGCGGGGCCGCCTGGACGTCCGCGAGATCGAGGACATCGGCGACGCCGCCCTGTCCTACAACGAGGTCAAGGCCCTGGCGACCGGGAACCCGCTGCTGATGGACAAGGCCGAGGCCGACGCCGAGCTGACCCGCCTGGAGCGTGCCGAGCGCGCTCACCACCGCAACCAGGACGCGCTGCGCTACAAGATAACCAGCGCCGAGAAACGCATCCAGGCCCTGACCGCGCTCACCAGCGACATCGATGCCGCCATCGGCCGACGCCGTGATACCCGCGGCGAAGCGTTCACCATGATCCTCGACGGCATCTCCTACAGCAAACGAACTCACGCCGGGCACCGGCTCGTGCAGTTCCTCGACCGCGAAATCACCGCGCTCACCCGCAGCAGCCATCCGAGGATCGACGCGCGGCCCGGTCGCCTGGGCGGCTTCGACGTGACCGCGGCGACCCAGCGGGTTCTCGGCACAGTCCAGGTCATCCTCGCCCTCGACGGGGTCCCCGAGTCCGAGATACGCCTGACCGCCAAGGATCTGGCCGACACAGATCCAGCCGGGCTTGTCATCCGCCTGGAGAACCGGCTCACCGGCCTGGAAGCTCTCAGAACCAGGACTCTGAACGAGATTGATCGTCTCGGCGCCGAGGCCGGCCGCGCCCACGAGGATGCCAGCAAGCCCTTTCCCCAAGCTGACCAGCTCACCGCAGCCCGTGACCGGGCGAGGCAAATCGACAAGCAGCTCGAGGAGGCGGCACAGCGACCACAATCAGAGGATCACGACGAGACCTCTGGCGTGGTGACGCACGATGTCGTAGACCCGGCCGCGCGGGCCGCCACCCGTTGGCACACGCAGCCAGTCGAGGCGCGCAGCGCCGACGAATCCACCACCGGCAGCGGCGTCAACGGAACTCCCCGGGCAGAGGCCGCGGCGAGGATGGCAATACCTGGCGCCCAGGTACCTGTGGGGACAGCCGGTCACCGATCCGGTGAAACGGTGGAGATCACCCAGCGCGACTTCCCGGAACGCAATCCCCTCGCAGGCCCGACGAGACCTGGGCACATCTCAGCGGTTGAACGAGAGCGTACACAAGTTCGCCGACGCGGATCCACGCGAAACCCTGCCGAAATAGACCCCAGGCGATCGCCATGAACGGAGACTGGAACTTTCCGCCAAGCGTCAGGTTCCCACCATGATGGCGTCCGCTGCGGGTCTGGTGATAATGATCAAGCGGGGTCGGCAACCGTAACTGAGAGTGAATATCTACTGCGTGTTAAAGCGACCTGTTTAGTACATATCGCCGAATCTGCGTCCATGCGATTGATGGGGCCGCGATGCACAGGGCGCAGATCTGTCGGTTCTGCAGTGCAGGGCCGGCTGCGGCCATCGGCGTGGGATCAGGCAGGGGTCGTCTCAGGCGGCAGCTTGGGCCGCTGCATAGCCATTTCAGCCGCCGGTTTCAGCGCCAGCAAGGCGAACATTCCACCTTGGACAGGGCGTGCCTGGAATTTTACCTGTCTGCCGGTGATGGTGTTATAAAGGTCACTGAAGGGAACTCGGCTGGGTGTTGTGTTGGCATAGGCGTAGACTCGCTGGATGAGGTCGTTCTTTATCGGATAGGCCGATAGCCATGCTGCGGTGAACATTTGCCAGTCCGTTTTCGCATAAAGGTGTGGCACCTGAAGCGGAAGACCGAAAGGTTTAATCTTTCTGCTATACCAAGCGGCCTGCTCGGCTTGGATGGTGGATGGTATCAGGTTGGTGCCCAAGAGCCGATCGGCGTAGGCGTTATAAAGGGTTCCCCACGTTCCGTCGCCACCGTCACTGCCGCTATAGGTGAGGTCTAGGTGCCGACCGTCTGGATCGTCGGCGTGGGCCAGCCAGAAGGACAGGTACTGGCGGGCCAGAGCAGAGTAATCGGCGCGGTCAGCGATGTTGCCGATCACGTCGGCGATCTGGGCCATAGCCGCTATGCCCATGATCCCTTTGAGGGCCAGGTTGACGCTGTGGGCGATGTGTCCGGCGAAGTCGTCAGTCTGGTTCTGGTAGCCGGGATCGGGCAGATCGGATACCAGATAGTCGGCCCACTTTTTCAAGATCCGGTAGTGCGCAGAGGCGAATGCGGAGGCCGTTGCAGGCCTTCGTTTCAGGTAAGCAGCCGCCATGATCAGCATGTTGCCGCATTCTTCGACCGGCATGTTCTCTTCTATACCGTTGTTATGCCCAGTGGCATTCGGATAGGCCGCACCGAGATCGTGTTCGGCGTAAGGTTTCGGCCAGCCGCCAGCTTCGGCGTAAGCGAGCAATGGCTCAAGGAGCATGCCGAGGTAGGCGGGATCGGCGTATATCCAGGCGGGGGACGCCGGATAGATAACGTCAACGGTGGAGACGTTTCCATCGCTGGAGATCTCCTTCAGGAACGCCCACGGCTTGCCGCCCGGACCTGCAACGAGCTCGGTACCCCCGTATGCCTGCCGCAGCGCGATAGCGCAAAGGCCCGCGTAAGCCTTGCCGCCAGCGGCCGTAGCATCGGCCATGATCTGCGAATCCAGCATGTCTGCGCGATGGCGGGCCCCGGTGACATCCGCTGCGAAGAAGCCAAGCATCTCCCGCCAGGTGGGGAAATACCTGGTCCATAGGGGCTGGAGGTCGTAGCTCAAGTAACGGATGGCAGGAGTGCGAACTCGGCCTATAAACAGCGGTACTGTGACCGGGGCAGCGGCTACTCGGCCCAGATCGATAGAGAAGGCGAAAACGGGAAGGTCATTGCCACTCGGGTGGCTGGAATTATTGTCGTTAGCCAGCCGCCCGTAACGCACGAATTGCCCACGAACCATGACGTCGGGCCCCGACTGGAACGTCAGCCCGGAAAAACGCGGGGTCGCCCAAATCACCGTTCCCCAGGCCGGGAGCTGGTCTTGCTCAGCGAATAGACGCGGTTGGCTCGGGTACACCGTCCACACCTGCAGGTCGTCATTCGAAGAGCTCACCCGCACCGACGCCCAGCTGATCGACCCCGGGTTGAAAGAGCTCACCCACTCACCTGAAATGTCCATGTAGATCTGGACATCGTGCGGATTGCCATCCAGACTTTCGGCCGTAAGGAGCACGTAGCTCATCGGAATCGCCTGAGAACGCAGATTCCCTGGTTCGACAGGTGACAAGAACTCAACGATGAGCCTGATACCGCTACCCTTCAGATAGAACCGCGATCGGGTGGGCGTCGTCTCCAACAGTGATTGACTGAGGTCTCGCCCGAATTGTATGCGCTTGCCAACGCGGCCGCGGGCACCGGCGGGCACTTCCGGCGCGAGGCTGGGGGCACCTGCGAATAGGTAGGGGACTCCGTCGACCCGCACGATGCCAGCCAGCTCAGTCCTTCGGCCTGTCCAAAATGTTGGCCACGTACCAGGCAGCTCCGTCTCGGGCAGCCATGTGCTCAGGTACGGCCCGCGCACGACCAATGGGACTGCGGGTGGACGGATCGGATACGCAGCCGACTCAACCCCGAGCGCTGGCAGACCCACCGAGCCGGGGTTCGGAGACCGTTCAGCTGCCGCAACGATCGCTCCCGTACCCACCGCAGCGGCAAGCGCACCCGAGGTCAGCAGGAAACTCCGCCGACTACGAATTCGGCTGTGCGACGATGCAGTCGAAGGATGGCCCGGCAGCGCAGGGTCTTCGCGGCAATCACTATCAGACACTAGGCAGTTTCCTGGTATTCGGTATCCATTCGCTGAAGCACGGCACCCAAGTTCCCGCTAATGAGAAAACTCGACTACTGGCCACCCGAATGACATCGTGGCAGGTCAGTGATGCATTTTACCTTTGATAATCGAATCGTTACTCTAGGTCACAGCAGCCAGGCACCACCAAATGATGCTTCGTCGAATGTGGCGCCAACACGATACAGGCGCGAGACGGCAGCTGTGGGCGATTACCGCAAAAGCGAGTGCGGGTTGCATGGCTGGTGCAGAATCCAGCCGCAGAGTGCTCCGGCGTAGTCTGGTTTGTGCACGGTGCGGTAATCCTGAGTGTGGCCGGGGTGCGGACGGCGTCACGGGCTCAACGGCCACCGCCGCCGGATCGACTTGGTGCGCACCCAGATCGGCCAGCTCTGCGCTGGCTTCGGGCGAGCCCGCTAGGCATCGGCTGCCGCGCATAGCGGCGGCGATGCGCGCACTGGCGCGGATCAGCCTAAGTCACGGAACGTGACCAGGTTCTTCACCGCCGCGGCGCCCTGCCGAATACTTGCTGGGCGCCCAGTTCGGTCTTGCGGAATGTCTGTCGCCCATATTTACCAGGTCTGACGCAGGTCGTCGCTGCGTGGCTGCGCCGGGTGCTGCCGACGCGAACCGCGGGTCAGGTGCCTGCCTGATGTCAGCTCACCTGACCGTTGGTCTCCCTGGCTGGTGTCGACGCGAACGCGCTCACAGACTCCCAGGCCACGTCCGGCAACAGCTGCCTCAACCCCGCCAGGTCCACCGGAGCGCCGGCCAGGTAGCGGCGGCACGCCTCATGGGCGGGGCCAAGGACGATGAACTCTAGGGTGGAGGCTGGCCAGGCCGGCAGGGCACCTTCGCCGGCAAGCGATGCCAGGTGCTCTATCACCGGGACCGCCAGCTTGGCCTTCAGCTCGGCCAGTTCCTCCCGCTCTGCGGTAGCAAGTTCCAGGGCCATGGCCCCGTACATGAAGCGGGCTTCGTCCTCGTGGCCCAAGACCCACTCCAGTTGCCCGTCGACCAGGGCGCGGACAGCGGCATCGGGGCGGTCTTCTGCCCGTGCCCGGCTGATCACGTGGGCGAAGAGGCGCTCAAAGGTGCGGCCCAGCAGGGCGACGGTGAGCGACGGCAGGCCATCAAAGAGGTTGTAGACGCTGGACGGGCTGGCGCCGGCGGCCCGGCGGATGTCTTCGATCCGCGTGCCGAGCAGCCCGCGCCGAGCGAAGCAGGCGAGTGCGGCGTCGAGGAGTTCGTCACGGCGCCGGAGGCCGTCGCGACGCCGGGAAGCCCGGCCCCGTGTGCCGCTGGAGGTCGCGGCGCAAGTCATAGTTGAAGGATCCCTCCAACTTGTGGAATGATGCCAGTCATCAGCTAGTTGGAAGAGTACTCCATCAAGCTGGACGGCTGCTGGAGGTGGCTCATGGACCTCGACCTGGCAGGACGCGTGGCATTGGTCACGGGGAGCTCGCAGGGCATCGGCAGGGCTGCCGCTCTGTTGCTCGCTTCCGAGGGGGCGCGGGTCGCTGTGACTTACCACCGTGAGCGAGATAGAGCGCTGGCCGTCGTGGAGGAGATCGGGAAGGGCGGGGGCGAGGCCATCGCCGCGCAGCTCGACCTGGCCTCAACTGACTCAGTGTGCCGGGCTGTGGACGCGGCATTGGAGCGCTGGGGCCAGGTCGACGTGCTAGTGAACAACGCCGTCTACTGGGGCGACCGCGCGCCCTGGGACGTGCCCTTGTTCGAGGAGCTGGCGCCGGCGGAATGGCGGCCGTACTCCGCGTCAACTTCGAAGGGGCCTACAGTGCCGTGCAGGCTGTGCTGCCTTCCATGAGGTCCCGGGGTTTTGGCCGGATCGTCAGCCTCTCATCCGGCGTGGCTACGGATGGGTTCCCTGGAACCGCGCCGTACGGCGCGGCCAAGGCGGCGCTCCATGGCCTGACCAAGACGCTATCCAAGGAGCTCGCGCCGGTCGGCGTCCTGGTGAACGTTGTCATGCCGAGCCTGACAGCGACCGAGCGCATGGTTGCCGGGCTTCCCGCCCAGGCTTTCGAGATGAGCGCGCAGACGTCGCCGCTGCGCCGCTTGCCGAGCCCAGATGAGGTGGCGACGGCGATCGTCTACCTGTACTCGGGCACCAACACTGCGATCACTGGCGAGATCGTCAGGGTCGGTGGCGGGGCGACATGAGGCATTCCGCGACCCCGGGTGCGGGCGCACCGCCGGTCATAACCGTTGAGCACTTGCGCAAGGCCTACGGGGCGACGGTGGCGGTGGACGACGTCAGCTTCTCGGTAGGCCCTGGCGAGATCTTCGGTGTCCTCGGGCGCAACGGCGCCGGCAAGACGACGACCGTGGAGTGCATCTCCGGTCTGCGGGTACCCGACGCGGGCGAGGTACGCGTGCTGGGCCTGGAGCCGCGTCACGACCGGGAAGAGCTCCACCAACGCCTCGGCGTGCAGCTCCAGCAGGGCGCATTGCCGCCCAAGCTCAGAGTGGGCGAGGCCGTTCAGCTGTACGCCTCGTTCTACGACCGGCCAGCCGACGCCGCCAGGCTCCTGGAAAGGCTCGGCCTGGAGGCCAAACGCGGCTCGTACTGGAGGGTCCTGTCGGGCGGGCAGAAGCAGCGGCTGTCGATCGCGCTTGCTCTCATCGGCCAGCCCGAGGTTGCCGTCCTGGACGAGCTCACGACCGGGCTGGATCCCGAGGCCCGCCGGGAGACGTGGGACCTGATAGAAGGCGTACGGGACAGCGGGGTGACGATCGTACTGGTCACCCACTTCATGGACGAGGCCGAGCGGCTCTGCGACCAGGTGGCGCTCATCGACCAGGGCAAGCTCATCGCCCTAGGCAAGCCGACCCAGCTAGCAGCGCAAGCCGCGACGGCCAAGCGCGTGCGGCTCCGGGCGCCCGGGCAGCTAGGCGAGCAGGTCCTCCGGGCACTGCCCGAAGTGAGCGCCGTCGAGCACAAGGGCCCCGACATCGTGGTCGCGGGATCGGGGAACCTCGTCACCGTGATCGTGCTCGCGCTGGACCGGGCCGACCTGGTGGCCGAGGACGTGCGCGCCGAGACGCGCAACCTGGAGGACGCCTTCCTAGCCCTCACGTCCCGCGCAGAGCAGAGCAGTGCCGGCGCCGAAGCCGGCGGACCAGCAGCGGAACCCGCCGGGCCATGACAACGGCAACCGTTCGTCACCGCAGGCGCCGGGCCCGCGCCGTCTCGCTGCTGGTCGCCACCGAGGCGAAGCTGGCCTGGCGGCTGCCGACCGGGCTCATCTTCGGGCTCGCGCTGCCCGCACTGCTCCTGGTCATCTTCGGCAGCATCCCGGCGCTGAGCCGCCCGAAACAACAGTTCGGTGGCATCTCATTCTTCAACCTCTACGCGCCGACGCTCATCCTCCTGGTGCTATTGGTGCTGAGCCTGCTGAGCCTGCCGATGCAGCTGGCCGGCTACCGGGAGCAGGGAGTGCTGCGTCGGATGTGGACCACCCCGGTGGCCCCGTCGTTCTTGCTCGCAGCGCAGCTGACCCTGAACCTCGCCCTAGCCGCCTCGGGCATCGGGCTCGTTCTGGGCGTAGGTGCTGGCGCTTTCGGCCTGCTGCTCCCGGCTGACGCAGGCGGGTTCGCGCTGTCGATCGTGCTCAGCGTCGGGGCGCTGTTCGCGCTCGGCCTGTGCGTGGCCGCCGTAGCCAGCTCGACGCAAGTCGCCACCGGCATCGGCCTGGCATTGTTCTACCCACTTGCGTTCTTCGCCGGCGTGTACTTCCCGCTCACCGTGATCGGCTCGAGCCTGGTCAACCAGATCTCCGAGGCGCTGCCGTCGGGCGCCGCGTTCGATGCCTTGCACGCCTCGTTCCTCGGGCAGTTCCCCAGCGGCGAGGCCCTCGGCGTCCTCGCTGGCTACACGGTCGTGTTCGCGGCTGCCGCGGTGCGCTGGTTCAGGTGGGACGTCGAGCAGCCGCGTAAGCGCCACGGCGGGGCGGCGCGGGTCGTCACGAGCGCCCTCACGGCCCCCGGCGCTTTCATCTCCCATGCCCTCACCCACACGGTCAGCGTCCCTGGCAGCCCGAGCGCTGACGAGATCACCCAGCAGCTGCGCGCCGGAGTTCCGTCCCGCTACGAAGTCCTGCCCGGAAGGAAGATGAAACGGTCCCTCCTCGGCGACGAGCCAGCCGGGCCCGACTACATCATGGTGAAGGGTGGTCTGACCGGTTTCTGGCGGGCCGAAGTGCACATCGTGCGCGGCACCGGCGGGACGAGCCTCCAGGTGAAGCCGGGCGGCGACCCCGTCTACAGCCGCATCGGGGTGGCCCGCGCGGTCGGCCGGACGCTGCAGCGCGCCCTCAGCTAATGCCGGCCGACACGGCTCCCAGGCCCCAGAACCGCTAGCTATGGCCCTGTCCGTTTTTGGCCGCGCTCAGCCAAGGGCCGTTTGCCACGCAGCTGGCTCCTGGGCCTAGAAGGCGCACCGACAGGCACCGATCACCCCGTTCGGAACACGGCAAGGCCACCGCATCGGTACTCGGCCAGCCGAGCAGAACGGCGGCTACGCGCGCCCTCGTCGTCGCTCAGCGTAGTCACGAGCGCCGCTTTGCCGACCCGATCGTACGGTAGGCATCGCTGCCCCAGACCGCGCTCAACGCGGCAGAAGCGGAAGATGCCCTGTGCCTTGACAAGCCCGGGAATCTGTCTGGCATGCCGACACATCTGGTAACCTGTCGGCTATAACGACAGAATCGGGAGGGCCGGTGAAGGTCTACGGCATCA
>Ga0335078_10002464_pt1 | contig 28063 bp, 23 predicted proteins | sample Lox_Sample_32_FD_206711 | JGI IMG/M metagenome (GOLD analysis project Ga0335078, IMG submission 206711) | Soil microbial communities from Loxahatchee National Wildlife Refuge, Florida, United States - Lox_Sample_3.2 | ecosystem: Environmental > Terrestrial > Soil > Wetlands | place: USA...
TCAGGTTTTGGTTCGGCGTGATGCGGAATTCGCCGTCGTGATTTTGCGCGATCTGGCGCAATACAGACATTTGCTTGGCGGCGGCGCTGTCGCGCAGCCGGCCATTTTGCACGAACAGCGTGAGATGGCTGCGGCCGCCTGCGCCGTCGCTCCAGCCGTAGCGGTCGCCGGTCGAGGTGAAGGCGAACGGCTTGCCCGGCTCCAGCAATATGCCCGAGCGGCGCACTACTTCGGCGCGGAAGAAATCAAATCCGCGGTCCTCGATGGTGTATTTCAAACGCGCGTGCTTGCGGTTCACGCGGTCGCCCCAGTCGCGCTGCACCGTGACCACGGCTTCGGCGATCTTCACTGCATTCTCGGTCGTGCAGAATCCCATCACGTCCGCGGTGCGCGGATAGGTATCCTCCTCGCCGTGTGTCATGCCCATGCCGCCGCCGACGGTGACGTTCCAGCCGGCGACATTGCCCTTGCCGTCGAGGATGGCGATGTAGCCGAGGTCGTGGGCGAACACGTCGACGTCGTTCGACGGCGGCACCGCCACCGCAACCTTGAATTTGCGCGGCAGGTAAGTCTTGCCGTAGATCGGCTCGACCACCTCCTCTTCGCCGCCGACAATCTTTTCGCCGTCGAGCCAGATCTCGCGATAGGCCGGGGTACGCGGCAACAGATGCTCGGAGACGGCACGAGCGAGATCGAGCGCCTCGGCGTGCGCCTTCGACTGCTCCGATAACACGTTGCACATCACATTGCGGTTGATGTCGCCGCAGGCTGCGATCGAATTGAGCAGCACGGCGTCGATCTCTTTCAGCGTCGCCTTCAGGTTCGACTTGATGACGCCGTGCAGCTGCACCGTCTGCCGCGTGGTCAGCCGCATGGTGCCGCTGCCGTAATCGCGCGCCACCTGATCAAGCGCGAGCCACTGCTTCGGCGTGAGGACGCCGCCGGGAATACGCACGCGGATCATGAAGGCGAACGCCTTTTCCATTTTCTTGCGGGTGCGCTCGGGCCTGAGATCTCGATCATCCTGCAGATACATGCCGTGGAATTTGACCAGCTGCTGGTCGTCCTCGACGATGGCGCCGGTGATTTCCTCCTTCAGCCCTTCCGCGAGCGTCCCGCGCAGGTAATCGCTCGCTTCCTTGATGCGCTCGTTGCGGGAAACTTCGTCGGTCATTGGCTTTCCAGTCGAGGCAGGATCAGTAGGTATCCTGCAGGTAGCGCCTGTCGCGCTCCAGGGTCGCCACAGCCTGCTCGGCGGCGTCCGCGGACATTGCCTTTACGTCGGCATAGGCGCGCACCAGCGTCGCGCGCACGTCTTTCGCCATGGCCTTGGCGTCGCCGCAGACATAAAAGTTCGCGCCGCCGTCGAGCCATTCGATCAGATCGTGGCGCTTTTCCCACATCTTGTCCTGCACGTAGACCTTCTTCGGCGTGTCGCGCGAGAAGGCGACATCCATGCGGGTGAGCGCGCCGTCGTTCAGCGCCTCCTGCCAGTCGAGCTGGTAAAGGAAATCGTGAGTGAACTGGCGGTCGCCGAAGAACAGCCAGCTGCGGCCCTTGGCGGCGGTGGCGCGGCGCTCCTGCATGAAGGCGCGGAACGGCGCGACGCCGGTGCCCGGGCCGACCATGACGATGTCCTTGTCGGATGCCGGCAAGGCGAAATGCTTATTGGGCTTGAGCTTGACGCGGACGCGGTCGCCGCGCTTGAGCCGCTCGGCGACGTAATTCGAAGCAACGCCCTTGCGCGCGCGGCCATGGCTGGCGTAGCGCACGGCGGAAATCAACAGATGCGCCTCGTCGCCAACCTCGCGGCGCGACGAGGCGATCGAATAGGCGCGCGGCGCCAGCGGCCGCGTCAGTGCACGCAGATGCTCGGCGGTCAACGCGATGGGGTACGTGGCGATCAGATCGATGAGCTGGCGCCCGGCGATCCACTTCTTTGCATGGCCGTCCGCGATCAACGCCTTGACGTATTGGTGGCCGGTCTGCGTGGCGTAGGTTTCGACTGTCTTGAGCGACAGCGTGGTCACGTCGCGCGATTTGATCAGTTCGCTGCGCAAAGCCTCGTCGCCGGCAAGGCCGGCGAGCTTCAGCAGTTCGTCAACATAAGCCGGATTGTTCTTGGCGTAGAGATCGAGCGAGTCGCCCGGCTCATAGGCCGGCGCCGTGCCGCCGAAGGTGAGCGCGAGATGGATGGTTTCCTTGTCCGAGCGCGAGGAATTCAGATTGATGTACTCGCTGATTTCGGCCTCGACGATGTCGGTGTTCGGCGAGGCGGCCGGCTTGCCGAAATCGACCGCGATGACGCGGCCATGATCGGCGTCGGGCGGGCTGAGAACCTTCGCTGCCGCGCCGATCCATTTCGAGGCTGGCTGCGCGAAATCGAGATCGCAGTCGACGCGATCGACGACGCGCTTGCCGCCGAGCGCAGCGAGGCGTTCGTCGATCTTTTTGCCGATCGCGCAGAATTCCGCGTAAGCCGTGTCGCCGAGCGCCAGCACGCCGAATTCGACGCCGTCGAGGCGCGGCGCACCCTCGCCCATCAACTCATTATAGGCGCGCACCGCGCGCGCCGGCGGCTCGCCCTCGCCCCAGGTCGCGGCGATGAACACCAGCCGTTTCGCATTCGTGAGCGCAGCGAGATCGAAATCGGCCATGTCGATGACGGCCGGCTTCAGTCCGTTCTTGCGCGCGGCCTTGGCGAAATCGCTGGCGAGCTTCTCGCAATTGCCGGACTCGCTGGCGTAGACGATGGTAATTGGTTCGGCCGGGCGCGTCGGAGCGGCCGGCTGCGCCTGCCCGGTGACCGACTCGACGCCGGCGAGGAAACCGGCAAGCCAAGCGCGTTGGATAGCATTCGCCGGGCCGACCACGCGATTGAGCAGGTCGATCTCCTCCTCGGCGAAGGGCGCGGTCTTCGGGATGGTGGCGAGGCCTGACATTTGGCGGCCTCACCAGAACAAGCGCGGCAGGATGCCGAGCAGCACCAAGGCCAGCAGCGCCGTGGCGACCGCGATAAGCCAGTCCTCCGGCGCCGTTGGCGCCAGGACGCGTCGCTCGTCTTGGGGGAAATCGGTCACCGCTGCAGGCTCCTTCGACAGGAGCCCTTAAATAGAAGCTTATTCTGCGCAATCGCAATAAGTGACGGAAAATAAGAAGATATTTGCTTTTTCCGGCCGCCGCGTCGGCAACATTTTGCTTTGCCGTGAGCTATGCGGAGAACGCCGCTGCTGCCCGTTTTCTCAGAAAATGGGCGGCAACTTAGCTGTGGAGCCCCGGGCGCGAGAGGCCCGCCGCGCGCGCCGCCCGGATAAAGTCGCCGCGCACATGATCACCACCGCCTACCGTAACCGCCTCCGCGCGCTGCTATCGCCCGCCGAACATCGGGTCTTCGCGCGCCTGAGGACGCCGCAGATCGTCCAAACCTTTATCGACAGACTGCCGCCGAATTACGAGCTCGACGGCGACACCACCATGTCGCCGCGCCGCGTGCTGAAGGCGAGCACCGCGCATTGCTCGGAGGCGGCGATCCTCGCCGTCGCCGCCTTCATCTATCACGGCAAGCCGGCTTGGCTGATGGATATCCAGGCCCTGCCGAGCGACCAGGATCACGTGGTGACGCTGTTCCAGGAGCGGGGCCTATGGGGTGCGATCAGCAAGACCAACCATGCGGTGCTGCGCTGGCGCGATCCGATCTATGTGAGCGCGCGCGAGGTGGCGATGAGCTACGCGCACGAGTACTGCCTACCGGGCGGCAAGAAATCGATGCTGGCCTTTTCCCGGCCGTTCTCGCTCACACGCTACGCGCCGCAGCGCTGGGTCACCGCGACCGACGAACTCGACTGGCTGCTCGAGGCGCTCGACGAGTCGCCGCATCTGCCGGTAGCGCCGCGGCACGCGCTGCGCAAACGGCGGCGCATGAGCCGTGTCGAACTCAAATCGCAGGATGTCACCGAATGGCCGGTGCCGCCGAAACATCGGATCCCGCCTACGAAGTAATGCTATGATTTGAGAAAGAACCGGGGACTTCACGTGGCAGTGTTCACCTTCCGCAGGCAATTGACCGTCGAATGGGGCCAATGCGATGCCGCCGGCATCGTGTTCAACGCCCGTTTTTTCGAGATGTTCGACATCAGCACCTGGATGCTGTTCGAGGCCGCGCTCGGCGTCACCGCGCATGAATTGGCGGAGACCTTCGACATCATCGGCATTCCGTTGGTCGATGCCCGCGCCAATTTCCTGAAACCCGCGAAATTCGGCGACATGGTGGAGATCGCCTCGCGCGTGAGCGAGTTCCGCCGCTCCAGCTTCGACGTCGAGCACCGGCTCACCGTCGGCGGCGAATTGGCGGTGGACGGCAGCGAGACGCGCGTCTGGGCGACGCGTGACAAGGCCAATCTCGACAAGATTCACGCCGTCGCGATTCCAGCCGATGTCGTCGCCCGCTTTGGCTAGGGCAATCGTCCCAGCCATTCCCGATATTGGGTCTGGAGGGCTCAAGCGCGCTGGTGTGTCGTCATGACATAATCAGACAAAGCGCGAATCGCGGGCAACACGCGCTGACCAGGGACGAAACGGTTTGACCCGGCTTCTGGAGTTCACGCTCAACGGGCGTGACCGCGCCGATGCGGTCGCCGACAACATCCTGCTGCTCGATTTCCTGCGCGAGAAGATCGGCCTGACTGGCACCAAGACCGGCTGCGACGGCGGCGAATGCGGCGCCTGCACGGTGCTGATCGACGACAAGCCGACGCTGTCCTGCCTCACGCTGGCGGTGACGGTCGCCGGCAAGCGCGTCGATACCATCGAGTCGCTCGGCCACGACGGACAACTCTCGGCGGTGCAGCGCGGCTTCCACGAGAAGCTCGGCTCGCAATGCGGCTATTGCACGCCCGGCTTCATCATGGCCTCGGCGGGCCTGCTGCGGAAAAATCCCAATCCGAGCGACGACGAAATTCTCGAGGCGCTCGGCAGCAACATCTGCCGCTGCACCGGCTACGTGAAGATCATCGAGGCGGTGAAGTACGCCGCCGCGCTCGGCGCGCAGGGAGTGAGCCCGTGAACAAGCCCATGCCGGCGCACAATATCGGCGGCTATGTGCCGATGATCGACGGGCCGGAGAAGGTGTCCGGCCGCGCCAAATACACCGCCGACGTTATCCAGCCGGGGCAATTGGCCGGGCGCATCTATCGCAGTCCTTACTCGCACGCTGAGATTGTCAGCGTCGACGTGTCGGAAGCGGCGAAGCTCCCCGGGGTGATGGCCATCGTCACCGGCGCCGATTGCGACCGGGGCTTCGGCGTATTGCCGATCGCACGCACCGAATATCCGCTGGCGCGCGACAGAGTGCGCTATCGCGGCGAGCCGGTGGCCGCGGTCGCCGCGGTCGACGACGCCACCGCACGCGAAGCGTTGCGTCGCATCAAGCTCACGGTGCGCGAGTTGCCGGCCTATTTCACGTCGAAAGACGCGCTGGCACCGGGCGCCGCGCAATTGCACGAGAAGAAGCCCGGCAACATCGAACGCGACGTGTTGTTCGAATTGGGCTCGACCGAACGAGGCTTCGCCGAGGCCGACCTGGTGCGCGAGGGCACCTACAATTGCGCCGAGGTCTGCCAGAACCAGATGGAGATGCACGCGGCGGTCGCTGAATACGACGCGCTGCGCGAACGCATGACGGTGCACGCCTCGACGCAGGTGCCCTACTACGTGCACCTGATGCTGGCGCAGATCCTCGGCATGGACATGTCGCGCATCCGCGTGATCAAGCCGCATGTCGGCGGCGGCTTCGGCTGCCGCACCGAAACGCTCAATATCGAGCTGATCGCTGCGCTGCTCGCGCGCAAATGCAACGGCACCGTGCGCATCGTCACCAACCGCGAGGAAACCTTCATCACCCATCGCGGCCGGCCGGAGACCGATATCAAACTCAAAATCGGCATGCGCAAGGACGGCCGCATCACCGCGGTCGAATGCGACTGCGACCAGCGCGGCGGCGCCCATTCCGGCTACGGCGTGGTCACGATTCTGTATGCCGGGTCGATGCTCTACGCCATCTACGACCTGCACAACGTCAAATATGTCGGCCGCCGCGTTCTCACGAACACGCCGCCCTGCGGCGCCTTCCGCGGCCACGGCACGGTCGATATCCGTTTCGCCTTCGAGAGCCTGGTCGATCAGATGGCGGTAGAACTGGGGCTCGATCCGTTTGCAGTGCGGCGCGCCAACCTCTTGAGCGCGCCGACCTTCACCGACAACGACCTGATGGTGAATTCCTACGGTCTCCCGGAGTGTCTCGACTGGGTCGAGCGCGAAAGCGGATGGACGAAGCGTAAAGGGCAAATGCCAAAGGGTAAAGGCCTTGGCATGGCCTGCTCGCATTACATCTCCGGCGCTTCCAAGCCGGTGAACTGGACCGGCGAGCCGCATGCCACCGTCAAGATCAAGCTCGATTTCGACGGCTCGATCGTGGTGCTCTCGGGCGCCGCCGATATCGGCCAGGGTTCGACCACCATTCTCGCGCAGACCGTCGCCGAGGTGCTCGGCCTCGACCTCGCGCGCGTGCGCGTCGTCACCGGCGACAGCGAGGTGGTGCCCAAGGACAACGGCTCCTATTCGTCGCGCGTCACCTTCATGGTCGGCAATGCCGCGCTCGACGCCGCGCGCAATCTTAAAAGCGTGCTGGTGAACGCCGCCGCGCGCAAGCTGGAGGCGCGACCCGAGGACATCGAATGTCTCGGCGAGGTCTATCGCGCAGGCAGACAGGACAAGGGCGCAACCTTCGACGAGGTGGTGACCGAGGCGCTGAAGGACTCAGGCACCATCATGGTCACCGGCAATTACTCGACCATCCCGGAATCGCACGGCGGCAAGAAATATCGCGGTGCCGCGATCGGCGGCACCATGGGCTACAGCTACTCCGCGCAAGCGGTCGAAGTGACGGTCGACGAGGACACCGGCGTGGTCACCGTCGACAAGGTCTGGGTCGCGCATGACTGCGGCAAGGCGCTCAATCGCTTGACGGTCGAAGGCCAGGTGCAGGGCTCGGTGTGGATGGGCACGGGCCAGGCGATGAGCGAGGAAGCGGCCTACCACGACGGCCTGATGCTCACCGCCAACATGCTCGACTACCGAGTGCCGACCATCCAGGACTCGCCGCCGATCGAAGTCGGCATCGTCGAGAGCAACGATCCGCACGGGCCGTTCGGCGCCAAGGAGGCGGGCGAAGGTTCGCTCGCCGCTTTCCTGCCGGCGCTGACCAATGCGATCGCCGACGCGATCGGCATCCGCTTCAACGATCTGCCGGTGACGCCCGACCGCGTGTTCGAGGCGATTGAGAAGCGGCGGCGTAAAGGCGGGAGTACCTGATGGACGCCCTGCCCGACTTCCGCGTGCTCAGTCCGGTGACGCTCGACGGAGCGCTTGCCGCGCGCGCCCAATATCCCGACTCAAAGCCGCTCGGCGGCGGCACCGATCTGGTCGTCAACATCCGCCGCGGCATCGTCGCGCCGCCGGTGCTGATCGACATGAACGGCGTGGCGGAGCTATGCGCGATTCATGCGGACGCGAATTCACTGGAGATCGGCGCCTCGGTGCGCCTGAGCGAGGTCGCCGCGCATCCGGCCATCATCGCGCATTACCCGGTGCTGGCGCAGGCGGCGGCGCACATCGCCGGGCCAACCCAACGCAATATGGGCACCGTCGGCGGCAATCTCTGCCTCGACACCCGCTGCATCTTCTACAATCAGAGCGAATGGTGGCGCGACGCGAACAATCATTGCCTGAAGACCACCGGCAGCATGTGCCATGTGGCGCCGAAAAGCCGCGGCGTCTGTTTCGCCACCTTCGCCGGCGATCTCGCGCCCGCGCTGCTGACGCTCAATGCCGAGGTCGATATCGCCGGGCCGATGGGCAAGCGCACGATTCCGCTCAACAAACTCTATATCGGCTTCGCGCGGCAGGACGCGCAGGTGAGCGAGACGCAAGGCGACGGCAAATATTATCTCTCGCTGCGCCCAGGCGAGATCGTCACCGCGGTGCGGGCGAAGAATTCCTCCGGTCTGCGCTCGGGCTACGACAAGATCCGCATCCGCCGTTCGATCGAATATCCGGTCGCCGGCGTGGCGGTGGCGCTCAAGCGCGTCGGCGACACGCTCGCTGAGTTGCGCATCGCTTTCACTGGCACCAATCCGCGGCCGGTGCTGCTCGATGGCACCGACACTCTCTGCGGTGGCCCGCTCGACTCCCGCGTGTTCAAGGGCCTCGACGCGCTGGTGCGCGACCAGATCATGCCAATGAAAACGACCTTCACGCCCGGCCACTACCGGCGGCGCGTGGCCGGCGTGCTGGCACGGCGGCTGCTGACGCGACTATTCGAAAGTTGAGCGTGGGGGCCAGTGTGGACGACTACTCCGAACGCAGGCCCTACAACGCCGTTTCCGATTTCGTCGACGCCAATGCGGCGCGCGGGCTTGGCGAAAAAATTGCGTTCATCGATCCCGAGCGGTCGCTGACTTACGGCGAGTTGCAGTTGGGCTCGATCCACTTCGCCCATGCGCTGCAGGCGCTCGGCATTCGCCAGGAGGAACGTGTCGCGCTGCTGTTGCACGACACCGTCGACTATCCGGTTGCGTTTTGGGGCACGATCCGCGCCGGCAATGTCGCGCTCCCGCTCAACACGTTCCTCAGCGTCGCACAATACGCCTATATTCTCGCCGACAGCCGCGTCAGCGCGCTGGTCGCCGCCGCGCCGCTGGCGCGAGCGCTCGTGCCGATCATCGGGCGGCTACCTTACTTGAGGACGGTGATCCTGGTCGGCGCCGCGGAAGGCGACAAGGCAACGTTCCCCGGCCGTGAGGTGCATCTATTCGAGGATGTTCTCGCAGCGGGAGATGCAACGCCGTTCACAGCCCACACCGTGTCGGACGAAGTTGCCTTCTGGCTCTACACCTCCGGTTCGACCGGCGATCCGAAAGGCGTCAAGCACGTCCATTCCAATCTGATGGCGACGGCGCGGCTGTTTGGTCAGGGCGTCCTCGGCATCAACGAGACCGATGTCGTGCATTCGGCGGCGAAATTGTTCTTCGCCTACGGCCTCGGCAATGCCATGACCTTTCCATTGTCGGTCGGCGCCACCGCAGTGTTTTGGCCGCAACGGCCGACCCCCGACGGCGTGCTTGCGATCCTGCGGCAGCATCGCCCGAGCATTTTCTACGGCGTGCCGTCGCTCTACACCGCGCTGCTGGCGCATCCGGAGATCGGCAAGCGCATGGGCTCCGACCGGCTGCGGCTCTGCGTCTCGGCCGGCGAGGCGCTGCCCGCGCATATCGGCGAACGCTGGCGCGACGTGGTCGGCGTCGACGTGCTCGACGGCATCGGCTCGACCGAATTACTGCAGACCTTCCTCAGCAATCGACCCGGCGACATCCGCTACGGTTCGACCGGCAAACCGGTGCCCGGCTACGAGACGCGGATCGTCGACGAGAACAGCCGCGAACTTCCGGCCAACGAGATCGGCGAACTAATCGTGCGCGGACCATCGGCGGCCGAAGGCTACTGGAACCAGCGCGCGAAGAATCGGCGCACCTTCTGTGGCGAGTGGGTCCATACTGGCGACAAGTTCCGCCGCGACGCCGACGGCTATTACTATTACTGCGGCCGCACCGACGACATGTTCAAGGTCTCCGGCATGTGGGTGTCGCCGTTCGACGTCGAGGCAGCTTTGACATCGCACGAAGCGGTGCTGGAAGCCGCCGTCATCGGCAAAGAGGACGCCGACGGACTGATCAAGCCGAAGGCCTTCATCGTGCTCAAGAATGGCTACGTCGCCGATGAAACCCTGCTGGAAATGCTGAAGCTGCACGTCAAGGAGACGGCGGGCGCATGGAAATATCCGCGCTGGATCGACGTGCGTACCGACCTGCCGCACACCGCGACGGGCAAGATCCAGCGCTTCAAGCTGCGCGACGAAGATATGCGAACGGCGCCAAGCGACTAAGCGTCGGCGATCTTCACGTATTCGAAATCGCCCGGCTTGTTGTCGATGCCGACACGCGGCGGCGCGATCCAGCTGGCGAACTTGGCCGGCTCGAACTGCGGCTGCATCAGCCCCTCGATGAATTCGCGGTCGCTGTCCGACGGCAGGAATTCGCCGCGGCGCTTCTCCCATTCCGCCTCGCTCAGCAGATTGCCGTTGACGTCCGCCTTGATCGAGGCAAACTCGCCGATGTGGCGGTGGAAGGCGACGTGCGGCAGCTTGATCTCGAACGGGATGCCGTATTCGGCGATCACCTTGTTCCAGCGGCCGACGCCGATATTGGCGTCAACGACATAATCGTCGCGCAACCGCATGTTGAGCGCAGAGAGAGCCGGAGTGTCCGCGTTCTGAATCTTGCCGTCGATCAGCCGCAGCACCGGATAGGTGGCGCCCTCCAACTGATGATCGTCCTTGAGCCGGTCCTCGCGATAGCGGCCTTTCAGGCCGGCGTGGAAGGCGTTTGCCGCGTTGGTCGAGATTTCGTTGCCGAACAGATCGAGCGTCAGCGAGAAATGCATGTTCGCCTTCTTCTGGATGGTCGGCAGATCGATGACGCCGAGCTTGCGCACCGCCTCGATATTGTTGGGATCGGTGATGCCCGCTTCTTTCATCGCCTCGCAGGTCCGTTGCACGACGCGGGTGACGCCGGTTTCGCCGACGAACATGTGGTGGGCTTCCTCGGTCAACATGAAGCGGCAGGTGCGCGACAGCGGATCGAAGCCGGATTGCGCCAGCGCCTCAAGCTGCATCTTGCCGTCGCGGTCGGTGAAGTAGGTGAACATGAAAAACGACAGCCAGTCCGGTGTCTTCTCGTTGAAGGCGCCGAGCATGCGCGGCGTGTCGGCATGGCCGGAGCGGCGCTGCAAGAGCGCCTCCGCCTCTTCGCGGCCGTCGGCGCCGAAATATTTCTGCAGCAGATAGACCATGGCCCAGAGGTGGCGGCCTTCCTCGACGTTGACCTGGAACAGGTTGCGCAGGTCGTAGAGCGAGGGCGCGGTCTTGCCGAGATGGCGTTGCTGCTCGACCGAGGCCGGTTCGGTATCGCCCTGGATCACGATCAGGCGGCGCAGCATGGCGCGGTATTCGCCCGGCACCTCCTGCCAGGCGTCTTCGCCTTTGTGCACCCCGAACGGAATCTTGCGACCCTCGTGCTGCGGCGCTAGCAGAACGCCCCAGCGATATTCCGGCATGCGCACGTAATCGAACTTGGCCCAGCCTTTGGGATCGACGCTGACCGCGGTGCGCAGATAGACTAGCGATTCCTGGAAGCCTTCCGGCCCCATTTCCTTCCACCAGTCGATGTAACCGGGATGCCATTTCTCCAGCGCGCGCTTGACGCGCGGGTCCTGGCCTAGCCCGACATTGTTGGGGATCAAGCCGTCGTAGTCGACCTGTGCGATGTTCATGGTCACACCCTTTCCTTATTAAACGTCGGCGACACGCCCGAGCCGTAGAGCTTGAGCGCGCCCTGTTCGCCGATGGCGTTGGGCCGCTGGAAGATCCAGTTCTGCCAGGCGGTCAGCCGTCCGAAGATCTTGGTTTCCATCGTTTCCGGACCGGCGAAGCGCAGGTTCGCTTCCATGCCGGTCATGGCGTCGGGCGAGAAGCTGGTGCGCTCTTCGAGCAAAATACGCAGCTCGTCGTCCCAGTCGAAGTCTTCGTAAGCCACGGTCACGAGGCCGAGCTCGGCGGCTTCCTCGGCTTCGATCGATCGGCCGATTTTGGCTTTGACGGTGTCGAGTGTCTGCGGCTCGCCGAGGAAACGCGTCGCCAGCCGCGTTAGCCCGTTGCCCATCGGATAGGCACCGAAGTTGGCTTGGCCGAGCATGATGGCCGCGGCCTTGCGGTTGTCGCCCTCACGCGTGCCGATCAGCATCAGCGAGCGGTCGGCGGCAAAGGCAAGCTCGGCCAGCGTGCCGGCAAAGCAGGAGCCCGGCTCGATCAGCGCGATCATGCTGCGCGAGGTCACGTCGAGACGCTTGAGCACGCGCTTGAGGTAATGGCGGATCTCGCGCATCAACCAGTCGCCATTGACCTTGCCGAGGAAATCATCGTGATCGAGCACGTTTTGCGCACTGCCGTCGGTGCGCAATAACCAGACGCCAACCGCCTGCTCATTGGCGCGCAGATGCAGGATGGCGTCTTCCAGCTCCCGCGCCACCGTGAGCGGCCAGAACTTGGCGCCCAAGGCATGTGCGGCTTCGACCGAGGCCGGCACGTCGTTCGAGGGACCACGCACGGTGATCGTGGCAAGCCCGCGCGCGCGGTCGAGATCGACCTCGACATGCGAATAAGTCACGCGGTCAGCCTCGATCTTGCGGTCGAGCGGGGTGAGCGCGATGCCCTTGGCATCCTTCGGGCGGTCGGAGCGCGCGGCGATTTCCTTGGCGCGGGCGGCGACTGCGTCCTTCCACTTCGAATTGGGAACCACCTCGTCGACCAGCCGCCAGTCGACTGCCTTGGTGCCGCGGATGCCTTCTTCGATCGAGCAGAACACGTCGGCGCGGTCGCGCCGAACTTTTCGTTTGTCGGTGACGCGGGTGAGCCCGCCGGTGCCCGGCAGCACGGCAAGCAGCGGCGTCTCCGGCAGCGCCACCGCCGAGCGGCGGTCGTCCACCAGCATGATGTGGTCGGCAGCGAGCGCCAGTTCGTAGCCGCCGCCCGCGGCGTTGCCGTTGATGGCGCAAACGTAGATCTGTTTCGAATTGTCGGAGGCGTCTTCGATGGCCAGCCGCGTCTCGTTGGTGAACTTGCAGAAATTGACCTTCTGCCCATGCGTCGACTTGCCGAGCATGCGGATATTGGCGCCGGCGCAGAACACATTGTCCTTGCCGGACTTGATGACCACACAGCGCACCTCCGGATGCTCGAAGCGCAGCCGCTGCACCGCGTCGTTCAGTTCGATGTCAACGCCAAGGTCGTAGGAGTTGAGCTTGAGCTCGTAGCCGTCGAACAGCCCGCCAGACTGATCGACGTCCATAACCAGATAGGCGACGTCGCCGTCGCATTCGATGCGCCAATGCCGATAGCGCGACGGCTCGGTCTGAAAATCGATGGTTTTCATGCCCAAATCGGCGCCCGTTTACAGCAGCGCGGCGCCCTTCTCCCTGGATGCATTATTTTGCATCTCACTAGCATGAGCGCAGCAGCATCACAACAGCGAAACTGGGAAACCGGCCCTCGGTTCCACAGGCGGCCGGCACATATGCAATGAAGACCAATAAAACAAGGAATTTCTGCGGGTTTCTGGCGCCTGCCAGACATCAACAGATTCCGCCGCGCAAACCCCCTTGCCTCGCATTATAATGCATGTTAGCCGATAGCAATGAAACCGAGCCGCGCCAAGCCTGCGCCAAACCACGCCGCCGATGCCTATCTGCACCGGATGGGCGAGCGCGTGCGCAACCTGCGCCACCAGCGCGGCATCACACGCAAAGCCTTGGCGCAGCATGCAAAAGTTTCCGAACGCTACCTCGCTCAGCTTGAGGTCGGGCGCGGGAATATCTCGATTGTGCTGCTGCGGCGGATCGCCCGCGCCATCGGCCTGCCGGTCACCCAGCTGGTGCACGAAGGCGCCGAGCCGCCGCTCGATCTGGTGCTGCTGACGCAATTTCTCGAGCGCCTGCCGCCGGAAAAGCTCGTAGAAGCCCGCAAGCTCGTGACCGAGCATTTCTCTTCGCCGGCCGAGGATCGCCGCCGCATCGCGCTCATCGGCCTGCGCGGTGGCGGCAAGTCCACGCTCGGCCGCATGCTGGCGGAGCGAATCGATGTGCCGTTCATCGAGCTCGACCGCGAGATCGAGCGGCGCAGCGGCGCCTCCCTGAGCGAAATCTTCGACATGTTCGGCCAGGAGACTTTCCGCCGCGCCGAGCGCGAGGCGCTTGACGACGTGCTGCGCCGGCACAAGCATTTTGTGATCGCCACCAGCGGCAGCATCGTCACCGAGCCGGGCACGCTTGAATTGCTGTTGTCCTCATGCTTCACGGTCTGGGTCCGCGCCGAGCCGGACGAGCACATGAGGCGGGTGATGGCGCAGGGCGACATGCGGCCGATGGCCAACAATGTCCGCGCGATGGAGGACCTGGTATCCATTCTCAAGAGCCGCGAACCGCTCTACGCCAAGGCGGAAGCCGTGCTCGTTACGACCGGGAGGACGCCCCAGCAGAATCTGACGGAACTGTTGCGCCTGCTCGAAGTTCCAACTATGGGCATTGCCCGCATATCCGCATGATCAATCCCATAATCCGGCAATTCAATCTGAGGACCGGCCAAGCCCGGACAGCATGACCATGAGCGAGACGATCAAGACCGATGTTGTCATCATCGGCGCGGGGCCGGTCGGCCTGTTCGCGGTGTTCGAGCTCGGGCTGCTCGACATCAAGGCGCATCTCATCGACATTCTCGACAAGGTCGGCGGGCAATGCGCCGAGCTCTATCCGGAAAAGCCGATCTACGACATCCCCGGCATCCCCTACATCACCGGGCACGGCCTGACCGAAGCCCTGATGGAGCAGATCAAGCCGTTCAAGCCGACCTTCCACCTCAACGAGATGGTGACCACGGTCGAGAAGATCGGCGAGCCGCTGTTTCGCGTCGGCACCGACCGCGGCAAGGTATTCGAGGCGAAGGTGGTAGTGATCGGCGCCGGTGGCGGCTCGTTCCAGCCCAAGCGCCCGCCGATCCCCGGCATCGAGCCCTTTGAGAACAAGTCCGTGCACTACTCCGTGCGCAAGATGGACGCCTTCCGCGACAAGAACCTGCTCATCATCGGCGGCGGCGACTCGGCGCTCGATTGGACGCTCAATCTGCAGCCGGTCGCCAAGCGGCTCACGCTGGTGCACCGGCGAGACGAATTCCGCGGCGCGCCCGACAGCGTCAACAAGATGCGCGCGCTGGTCGCCGCCGGCGACATGGATCTCAAGATCGGTCAGGTGACCGAGCTGGAAGGCGCCGACGGCGAGCTTCGCGCGGCCAATATCAAAGGCAAGGAGAGCGTCGAGCGCGTCGAATGCGATGCCATGCTGCCGTTCTTCGGATTGACGATGAAGCTCGGCCCGGTGGCGGACTGGGGCATCAAGATGAAAGACGAGTTGATTCCGGTCGACACCGCGGCCTTCGAGACCAGCATCCCAGGCATCTTCGCCATCGGCGACATCAACACCTATCCAGGCAAGCTCAAGCTCATTCTGTCGGGCTTCCACGAGGGCGCGCTGATGGCGCAGAAGGCCTATCACTACGTCTATCCCGACAAGCGGCTGGTGTTCCAATACACGACGTCTTCGACCAGCTTGCAGAAGAAGCTCGGTGTCGCATGAGTGACGTACAAGAAGTGTCCCGATCCGCCGCGAAAAGCGAAACGATGCCTAAGATCACTTTCATCGAGCACGACGGCACCGTGCACACGGTCGAAGCCGAGATTGGCTCGACGGTGATGGAAACGGCGCAGCGCAACAATGTGGCGAGCATCGTCGCCGAATGCGGCGGCGCCTGCACCTGCGCGACCTGTCTTGTGCATGTGGACGAGAAGTGGTTTCCGATCGTCGGCTCGCCATCCGCCGAGGAAGAGGACATGCTCGACTTCGCCTTCGAGGTGAAACCGACCTCGCGGCTGGCCTGCCAGATCAAGGTGACGCAGGAGCTCGACGGCCTGATCGTGCGCACGCCGGCCTATCAGGGCCGCTGACAGGCGGCCGGACGCGGCACTATCATTCGCCGCTCGACCGCAAACCGGCGGCTGATCCGAGGGGCATCCGATGGCGCTGCTCAACATTCTCGCCGCAGCCGCACTCGTGGTGTGGGTCTATCTGATCGTGGCGCGCGGCGGCTTCTGGCTCGCGGCCGAGCGCGACGAGGGCGCCCCGGCGCCGGCGGCCTGGCCGGCGGTTGTCGCCGTCATTCCGGCGCGCGACGAGGCGGACAGCGTCGGGCAGACCATCGCCTCACTGCTACGACAGGATTATCCCGGCGCGTTCTCGGTCGTGCTGGTCGACGACCAAAGCATCGACGGCACGGCCGATGTGGCGCGGCAGGCCGCCGCCGCATCGGCAGACCGGCTGATCATCGTTAAAGGCGCCGATCTACCGGCGGGCTGGACCGGAAAGCTGTGGGCGATGAAGCAAGGCGTCGAGCGCGCGCTGACAAGCGAGCCCGGCTATCTGTTATTCACCGATGCCGACATCGTTTACGGACCCGGCACCCTAATCCGCCTCGTCTCCCGCTCGCAGGCCGAGGACCTCGTCCTCAATTCGCTGATGGTGAAGCTGCGTTGTGAAAGTTTCGCCGAACGCGCTTTCATTCCGGCCTTCATCTTCTTCTTCCAGATGCTCTATCCCTTCGCTTGGGTGAACGACCGCGCGCGCGCCACCGCGGCGGCCGCCGGCGGCTGCATGCTGGTGCGCCACGAGGCGCTCGTCGCCGCCGGCGGCATCGAGGCGATCCGCGGCGCGCTGATCGACGACTGCGCGCTGGCGCGCGGGCTCAAGCCGCAGGGGCCGATCCGCCTCAGCCTGACGGAACGCGCGCGCAGCATCCGCGGTTATCCGGCCATGCTGGACATCCGCCGCATGGTCGCCCGCTCGGCCTATACCCAGCTCGGCTATTCGCCCGCTCTGCTCGCTGGCGCGATCGCCGGCATGGCACTGGTCTATCTCGTTCCGCCACTGCTCGCGCTATTCGCCAACGGGACAGCGCAGACGCTCGGCCTCATCGCCTGGACGCTGATGGCCGTCGCTTTTCTGCCGGTCCTGCGGTTCTACCGGCTATCGCCGTTCTGGGCACCGAGCCTGTCCTTGATCGCGCTGGGCTACATGGCATTTACCGTTGACTCCGCCTATCAATATGCCCGCAAGCGCGGCGGCCAGTGGAAAGGCCGCGTGCAGTCGAATGTGACCGGCGTGCAATGATGGATGCGAGCGAATTCCGGACTGGCAAAGGCCACCGCGACGAGAATTTTCCCGTCGCATCCTGGCTGATTGCGCCTCGGCATCGCGCGCTGATTCTGGCCTTCTACAATTTCGTGCGCAGCGCCGACGACATCGCCGACCATCCGTCGCTGTCGGCACAGGAGAAGGTCGCTTGGCTCGACCGCATGGAGGCCGATCTCGTCGGCGGCGGCGATGGCAACGCCGCGGCGGTCGCTCTGCGCGCCGCGCTCGCCAAGCGCAACATGTCGCCGCAGCACGCGCAGGACCTGCTCAAGGCCTTCCGGCTCGACGCCACCAAGCTGCGTTACAGCGACTGGGACGATCTGATGGGCTATTGCGCTTACTCGGCAATGCCGGTCGGCCGCTTCGTGCTCGACGTGCACGGCGAAAGCCGCAGCACGTGGCCGACGTCGGACGCGATCTGCGCGGCGCTGCAGGTCATCAATCACATCCAGGACTGCGCCGCCGACTACCGCAATCTCGACCGCGTCTATATCCCGCTCGATGCGCTCGCTGCGCATGGTCTCGTCGTCACCGCGCTCGGCGCGCCTAAGGCGTCACCAGAATTGCGCGCTTGTCTCGCCGGCCTCGCACAACGCACCGATGGCCTGTTGCGGCAGGGCGACGCGCTGCCTAGCCTGGTGCAGGACTGGCGGCTCGCGCTCGAAATCTCCGTCATCCAGGCGCTGGCGCAGCGGCTCACCCGCATCCTCATGCAGCGCGATCCGTTGAGCGAGCGCGTGCATCTCGGCAAAGGCGCGGTCGCCGGCTTCAGCCTCATGGCGGTGTTCAAGGGCCTGACGCGGCGGGCAGGCCATCACGCGCCGTCGGTGACGCAGCCGTGACCGCCGCAGCCGACGACCAGCCGGTTGCCGCCGAGCAGCGCGCCAGCGGCAGTTCGTTCTACCTCGCCATGCGCATCATGCCGAAGCCGCAGCGCGAGGCCATGTACGAGATCTACTCCTTCTGCCGCCGCGTCGACGACGTGGCCGACGATGGCGGCCCGCGCGATGCGCGGCTCAAGCAATTGCAGCGCTGGCGTGCGGATATCGACGCACTTTATGCCGGCAAGGCGCCGGCGCATTTGCGCGGGCTTGCGCGCGCCGTGCGCGGCTTCGGCCTTAAGCGCGAGGATTTCTTCGCCGTCATCGACGGCATGGAGATGGACGTCGTCGCCGATATCCGCGCGCCCGATTTCGTCACCTTCGATCTTTATTGCGACCGCGTGGCTTGCGCGGTCGGCCGTCTCAGCGTGCGCGTGTTCGGCATGGAGCAAGAAGCGGGCCTGGCGCTGGCGCATCATCTCGGCCGCGCGCTGCAGATGACCAACATCCTGCGCGATCTCGACGAAGACGCCGCCATCGGCCGGCTTTATCTGCCGCACGAAGCGCTGGGCGAAGCCGGGATTGCCAGCGACGACCCAGCGGCGGTGCTGGCCAGTCCGGCGATCAACCGAGCCTGCGCCATGATTGCCGCTCGCGCCGAGCGGCACTTCGCGGAAGCCGACGCCATCATGGCGATGAGCCCGCACCGTGCCGTGCGCGCGCCGCGCATCATGGCGACCGCCTACCGCCTGATGTTCAACCGCATGAAGGCGCGCGGCTGGCAGGCGCCGCGGCAGCGGGTGCGGGTGAGCCGCTTGCAGTTCCTCTGGATCTTCCTGCGCTACGCGATCCTCTGATGGCGCGCTCGGTCCATATCATCGGCGGCGGACTGGCCGGCCTTGCCGCCGCCGTGCGGCTATGCGCACGCGGCGTACGTGCCGTCGTCTACGAGGCGACCAACCAGGCCGGTGGGCGCTGCCGCTCCTATCACGATCCCGCGCTCGGCATCACCATCGACAACGGCAACCACCTGCTGTTGTCCGGCAACCGCGCCGCGCTCGGCTATCTTGACACCATTGGCGGGCGCGACCGCCTCGGCGGTCCGCCGGATGCCAGTTTTCCCTTCATCGATCTCGCCACGCGTGAGCGCTGGACGCTGCGCGCCAATGACGGCCGCATCCCGTGGTGGATCCTCGCTGCGAGCCGCCGCGTGCCGGGAACGCGCGCCGTCGATTATCTGTCGATCCTGCGTCTGCTGCGCGCGCCGTCGGGCGCGACGATTGGCAGCGTCCTCGATTGCAAGGGGCCGCTCTATGACCGCTTGCTTGGGCCGCTGCTCCTGGCGGCGCTCAACACCGAGCCGCCGCCAAGCGCCGCCAATCTCGCCGCGGCGGTTATCCGCGAGACGCTGTTCGCCGGCGGGCGTAATTATCATCCGCTGTTCGCGCGCGACGGCCTGTCGGTAGCCTTCGTCGAGCCGGCCTTGCACTTCCTCGAAGCCAACGGCGGCGGCGTTGTCTTCGGCGAGCGGCTGCGCGCCTTCACGTTCGAAGGAGCCCGGGTGAGCGCGCTCGATTTCGGCGATCTCTCGGTGCCGCTGCGCGCAGGCGACGCGGCCGTGCTGGCGGTGCCGCCGGTGGTGGCGGCTTCGCTCATCCCCGACCTGACGGTGCCAACCGAATTCCGCGCCATCGTCAATGCGCATTTCCGCATCGCGCCGCCCGCCGGGCTACCGCCGATGACCGGCATCATCAACGGCACGGCGGAATGGCTGTTCGCTTTCCCCGATCGCCTGTCGGTCACCATCAGCGCCGGCGATCGCCTGCTCGACGCGCCGCGCGAGGAGCTTGCGCCCCTGATCTGGCGCGAGGTCGCCGCAGTCGCGGGGATTGCAGGCCCGCCGCCTGCATGGCAAATCGTGCGCGAGCGGCGCGCCACTTTTGCCGCATTGCCCGCCGAAAACGCCAAGCGTCCGGGCCCGGTCACGCGCTGGAACAACTTGCTGCTCGCCGGCGATTGGACGGCGACCGGCTTGCCGGCAACCATCGAGGGCTCGATCCGCTCGGGCAACCGGGCCGCCGAGTTGATTGCAACAATGAATGAGCCATAGGCGTAATGTCAGACACGGTAATCGAAAGCAGAACAGAAGCCTCCGCGCTGGAGCGGGCGATCGCTGCGGCGACCGACACCTTGCTCGCGCGCCAGCGGAGCGACGGGCATTGGGTATTCGAGCTCGAAGCCGACGCCACCATTCCGGCCGAATACGTGCTGCTGCGGCATTATCTCGGCGAGCCGGTCGACGCCGCGCTCGAAGCGAAGATCGCCGCCTATCTGCGCCGTATTCAGGGCGCGCATGGCGGCTGGCCGTTGTTTCGCGACGGCGATCTCGACGTCAGCGCGACCGTGAAGGCCTACTTCGCGCTGAAGATGATCGGCGACGATCCGCAAGCCGAGCACATGCGCCGTGCGCGCGAGGCTTTGCGGGCGCGCGGCGGCGCCGAACGCGCGAACGTGTTCACGCGCATCATGCTCGCGCTGTTCGGGTTCATTCCGTGGCGCGCCGTTCCGGTGATGCCGGTCGAGATCATGCTGCTGCCGACGTGGTTTCCCTTCCATCTCGACAAGATTTCCTACTGGAGCCGCACGGTCATCGTGCCACTCCTGGTGCTGATGGCGAAGCGGCCGGTCGCGCGCAACGCCAAAGGCGTGCGCATCGACGAGTTGTTCCTCGGATCGCCGGCGGATCTCGGTCCAACGCCGAAGGCGCCGCAGCAAAAAGCGTCGTGGTTCTGGTTCTTCCGCGGCATCGACAACGTGCTGCGCGTGCTCGAGCCGTTGCTGCTGCGGCGGCTCGCTTCGCATCAGCGCGCGATCGACCGCGCCGTGGCCTGGGTCGGCGAACGCCTCAACGGCGAGGACGGACTCGGCGCGATTTTCCCGGCGATGGCGAACAGTGTGATGATGTACGATGTCCTCGGCTATCCGGAAAGCCATCCGCAGCGCGCCATCGCGCGCAAGTCGGTGGAGAAGCTGCTCGCCGTGCACGAGCACGAAGCCTATTGCCAGCCCTGCGTCTCGCCGATCTGGGACACCGGCCTCGCTTGCCACGCTGCGCTCGAAGCCGGCGGCGAGCGCGCGGTGGCCCAGGCCAAGAAATGCCTCGACTGGCTGGTGCCGAAGCAGATCCTCGACGTGCGCGGCGACTGGATGGCGCGGCGGCCCAACCTGCGTCCCGGCGGCTGGGCGTTCCAATACGCCAATCCGCATTACCCCGACGTCGACGATACCGCCGTTGTCGCCATGGCCATGGATCGCGTGCAAAAAGAGGCGGGAGGTCAGGATTTTCGCACCACGCTCGAACGCGCGCGCGAGTGGATCATCGGCATGCAGAGCGAGAACGGCGCCTGGGGCGCCTTCGATGCCGACAACGAATATTTCTATCTCAACAACATCCCGTTCGCCGACCATGGCGCGCTGCTCGATCCGCCGACCGAGGACGTCACCGCGCGCTGCCTGTCCATGCTCGCGCAGTTGGGGGAGACCGCCGCGAACAGTGCGGCGGTCGCGCGCGGACTCGACTATCTGCGCCGCACACAGGTTGCCGACGGCAGCTGGTACGGCCGCTGGGGCATGAATTACATCTACGGCACCTGGTCAGTGCTCTGCGCCCTCAACGCCGCCGGGCTCGAGCCCGGCGAGCCGATGATGCGCAAGGCGGCCGTCTGGCTCGTCTCCATCCAGAATCCGGACGGCGGTTGGGGCGAGGACGGCGCGAGCTACAAGCTCGACTACCGCGGCTACGAGCCGGCGCCGAGTACCGCCTCGCAAACCGCCTGGGCGCTGATCGGGCTGATGGCGGCCGGCGCGGCCGATTCTCCGGCAGTTAGGCGCGGCATCGACTTTCTCCTGCGCACGCAAGGCAGCGATGGTCTGTGGGCGGAAGAGCGCTACACGGCGACCGGTTTCCCGCGCGTGTTCTATTTACGCTACCACGGCTATGCGAAATTCTTTCCGCTCTGGGCGCTCGCGCGCTACCGGAATTTAACCCAGGGTGGCTGCGCCAAGTTTGGAATGTAGCGATTTACGTTCCGGCGATCCATCAATGACGTAACTGCCAGGACTTGATGCTGCCAGTTTGCGCCGGCTCGCTTCCGGTCATCATCCCATCCCGCGGCTTTGATAGGCTCAACCAATAGGGCAACAGGTTTGGCGGCATCTGGTCCGGCGGCAGCACGTCGTTGGGCAGCCGCTTCCAGACCTGGTTTTGCCCGAACAACTCGATTCCGAGATAGCCGCGCACAGTGAGCTCCTGGCCGTCCGGGCTCAGCGTCAGCTTCGCCTGATAAACGTGGCCGTCGCGCGGATCGAGAATGCTGCCGTTCTCGTAGACGAGGCCGTTGCGCTGCATGCCCTTGATGATCGTGAGCCCGAGCGAGGGCTGATTTTTCTGGTCGCCACTGCAATGGGTGCAAATCGGGTTGGGATCCTCGCCCGGCTTGAGAAACATCTTGGCGATGGCGCCTTCGAAGACGCCGTTGTTCTCGAAAATGAGAAACCAGCCGCCGACCCTGCCGTCCGGATAGACCTGCGCCCACATGCCGGCCGCCGTGGGCCCGGCCGCCGGGGCGGTAGCGCCCCAGGCGAACCCGGTCATCAGGCCGGCAACGATGAGCGTCAGGAATTTCAATTTCATCAGGCAGCATCCAGGTCGCCGCAGGCGACGTCGGGCCGGTAGATCATCCGGCAATGTGGTCTTTTGACGGAATCAAACGGAACTTGTCCGCTTTCGGCCTGCGTATCTCGCGCGCAGTATTCCCGCACCGACAACTTTTCTTGCACGGTTTTGTTGCACCTCATTGACCGCGGCGGGGAACCGTTTGCCGTCACTGCCCGTGACTTTCCAGAACTTCGCGGCAGGCGCGGCGCAGCTTCTCGCGATGCTGCTGCAGGCAGGCAAGAAACACGCCATCGGCCGAACCTGCCGGGATGGAATGACAGAAGCGGCGCACGTCGGGACGGCACGCGGCGTCCTCTTCGGGCGTGCCGCCGGCCTGGGCCATCGCGGCCGAGGCGGCGGTCAAGACTGCTGCCAGCACCAGTTTGCGGATCATCATCGGCTCTCCTTGGTTTTGGCCACGCGCATTTTGCAACGTGACGGGCGCTCTCCAATCAACTCGGCATTTGTTCGCTTGTTGAGGTGTCGATTCCGATTCGTTTGCTTTGATCGTTCGCTTAGCACGCCGCCGCGCGCTGCGCCTGCCGCTCAGTCCTCGCGCGGCTTGCCCATGAGCACCGGCTGGAACAAGACCGCCGCCGCCAACGTACACATCAGTGACAACGCCAGCAGCTTGCCCATGCTGGCCGTGCCCGGATGGCTCGAGAACCAGAGGCTGCCGAAGGCCGTCGCCGTGGTCAGTGCGCTGAAAAACACGGCGCGAGTAAGGCTGGTCTGCAACAGGTTCGTCTGCCCCTCGCGCCAGGCCATGATGTAATAAATCTTGAAGGCGACGCCGACGCCGAGCAGCAGCGGCAGCGCGATAATATTGGCGAAATTGAGCGGCAGCCCGATGAGGACGCACAGTTCCAGCGTCACTACGCCCGCCGTCAATAGCGGGATGAGCGTCAGCAGCACGTCGCCGATCCGGCGCAGCACCAGCCACAGTAAAATGCCGATCGACAGCATCGCCCACAGGCCGGCCTCGATGAAGGCGCGCACGATCGTTTCGCCGGCATCGAGGATCGAGATCGGCCCCTCGACCGCGCCCGGCTCGACCGCGAGCACGGCGCGGGCGAACTGGCGCATCTCCTCGTTGTCGTTGGCATTGCCCTTGGGCGCGACCTCGACACGCGCGTGGCCGTCCGCTGTCATCCAGTCGCGCGCGAGATCTTGCGGCAACGAGGCTTGCGTCACCGGCTGCGCCTGCAACGAAGAATGCAGGCTCGCCAAGACGGTTTGCAACGGCGGAATGAACGCCGCCTCGACCTTGCCGCGCAAGTCTGGGCTGCCTTGCGCAACCGCCGTCAGCGCGGCGGCGAGCCGCTTTGCGGCATCGGCGCCCGGACCCTTCTGGTTGCCGGCGGCCTCGATGAGGCGGCTCGCGCCCTCCTTCAGTGCGTCGACATTGTCAGCATCACTTGGCGGCGTCTCGGCATTCTTCGGATCGAAGGCGCTCGAGAGCTTCGCCGCCGCGTTATGAATGAGCGGCAGCTTCGCCTGCTGATCGCCCGGAATGAAGGTTGTCAACGTCATGACGCGCGCCACTTCGGGCACCTTCGACAGCCGCGCGGCAATAGTGTTCGCCTCACCAAGCGAGGGTGCCAGCACCTCGGACGCGTTGCCGTTGGTGTCCGGATCGCGCGCGAGGTTGAGATAGGTCGCGATCGATTCCGTTTTCGGGTCGCGCAAGTTGATCGGATTGAAGTCGAAGCGCAGCCAATAGAGCAGCGGCAGGCCGGCGATCACCACCAGCGCCGTGCCGACGATGATCGGGATGCGTTGCCGCTCGAGGAAGCGGTCGACTGGGGCCAGGGAGGAAAAGCCGAGTTCGTCCGGCTCGCCCGGGGGATTGAACAGCCGGATCAGTGCCGGCAGCACCGTAATGCTGGTGGCGAACGCGATCAGCATGCCGAAACCAGCGATCAGACCTAGTTCGGAGACGCCGCGGTAGTCGGTCGGTAGAAATGACAGAAAGCCTGCGGCCGTCGCGCCAGCGGCGAGCGTGAGCGGTGCGCCGACATGTTTGCCGGCAACGAGCACCGCGGCCTTGATGTCGTCGACCTCATGGCGCTCGGCGCGGTAGCGCACGCTGTATTGGATGCCGAAATCGACGCCGATGCCGACGAACAGCACGGCGAAATAGACCGAGATCAGATTGAGGCTGCCGACCATGGCGAGGCCGAGCGCCGCCGTCAGTGCCAGCCCGATAAACAAATTGACGAACACGGCGACGATCAGCCGCTTCGAGCGTAACGCCAGCCACAAAATGATCAGCACGATCACAATGGTGATGATGCCGTTGCGCAGGGCGCCTTCCTTGATGGTGGCAAACTCCTCGTCCGCCATCGCCACCGGCCCGGTGAGCCGCACCGTCGCCTGATATTTCGGGGCGATGTGGGCCGCCACCTCACGGATCGCGGCGGTTGCCGCATGGCCGGCCTCGATCGCCGAGTAGTCGAGCACCGGCCGCACGTCGATGAAGCCGCGCAATTCGCTCGGTTTCGCCGGATGTCCGGCGATCAGGACACGCCAGGAAAAACTCGCCGGCTTGCCCTTGATCACCGTCTCCACGGTATCGGACGCCGCGTTGAAAGTACGCGTGAAGTCGTCGAGCTTGAGCTTGCCCGACTGCAGACCGAGCAGCCCGTCTTCGAGCCCGGCGACGAGCCCGCGCAGGCTTGGATCGGTCGCCATATCGTGAACGAGCGGCTCGGCCTGGACCATCAGCGCGGCGGTGCGCGTAAGATCCTCGAGCGATTGGAACAGAAGACCGTTAGTGGCGAAGAATTCGCCGCCGCCAAGTTGCGTGACCGACTGGAAACGCTGCTTGTTCTTCGCGAGCTCCCGCGTGAGCGCGGCCGTCGCCTCACTTGCCAATTCCGGCGTCGGCGACTCGACGACCACGAAGATCCGCTTGAAAAGGTGGAATGCATGCTCGAACGCAAGCTCGCGCTGGCGCCAGCCGATATCGTTCGACAGCAGCGTGCTGATGTCCGAATTGATAGCGAAATGCCGTGCGGCATAGACCCCCGACGCCCCTGCCAGCACCATTCCGACGACGACCACCTGCCACGCATAGCGCGTGCAGAAGTCGATGACGCGGACAATGACGGAGGTCAGCATGCGGTGGGATTTATCCAGTCGCCCGGACGAAGTTTATGGGAACACGAGCGGCCGCGCACCTTGCACTCGCGGGCAGCCTGCCGTGGATCGAGCGCGGTAACCTACCCGGCTGCTGCCGACACCTTGGGCTCGGCGGGCTTGGTCCCCGACGTATCGGTATCCGCGTCGGGCTTCGCCGTTTGGATCTCGTGCAACATTTTCTCGACGTGACGAGAGAAGACATATTGCGCCGGCCGCTGCTGCGCCAGCGAGATCTCCGGCGCCATGGCTCCCAACGTGCGCACGCCGCGCAGCGCGGTCCAAATCGCGCTCAATGGATTGCGGATCGATGCGTCGGCCGCAGTCGGCTCGTAGCCGCAATGTGCCATGCAGTTCGCGCACTTCTCGTAGCGGCCGGTACCGTAGGAATCCCAGTCGGTCGTCTCCATCAGCTCCTTGAAGGTTTTGGCATAACCTTCGCCGAGCAGATAGCAGGGCTTCTGCCAGCCGAACAGATTGCGCGTCGGCATTCCCCAGGGCGTGCAGTGATATTCGCGGTTGCCGGCGAGGAAATCGAGGAACAGGCCCGAGTGCATCAACTTCCACTGCTTGCCCTTGCCCAGCGCGAAGACGCGGCGGAACAGCTCTTTGGTCTTGCGGCGATTGAGGAAGTGCTCCTGGTCCGGCGCGCGCTCATAGGCGTAGCCGGGCGAGATCGACACGCCGACGCCGAGCTCCTTGGTCATGTCGAGGAACGCGGCGATGTCCTCGGCGGAATGCCCGTCGAAGATTGTCGCGTTGACGTTGACGGTGAAGCCCTTGTCCTGCGCGGCCTTGATGGCGCGCACCGCCTTCTCGTAGACGCCCTTTTGCGACACCGACTTGTCGTGGTGCGCCTCGAGTCCGTCGAGATGGACGGAGAAGAACAGATAGGGCGATGGCTCGAACAGGTGCAGCTTCTTCTCCAGCAGCAGCGCGTTGGTGCAGAGCGAGACAAACTTCTTGCGCGCGACGATGCCTTTGACGATCTCGCCGATTTCGCGATGGATGAGCGGCTCGCCGCCGGGGATCGCCACCATCGGCGCGCCGCATTCGTCGACCGCGTCGAGGCAGTCCTTCACCGAGAGACGCTGATTGAGGATCGGATCGGGATAGTCGATCTTGCCGCAGCCGACGCAGGCAAGATTGCAGCGGAACAACGGTTCCAGCATCAGCACGAGTGGATAGCGCTTGCGGCCCATCACCTTCTGCTTGAGCAGATAGGATGCGATGTGAATTTCTTTGAAGAAGGGAATGTTCATTAGCCGGTTATTCTCGTTCGAACTGTCGCGCCCCGCACAACGGAGGGAATGACTGATTGGGCTAAACGGTTGCCAGCTCGGCCGGCAGCCGGAACTCGATGGTTTCTTCCCGGCCAGCTAGCACGGAAACTTCGACCGGACCAAGGCGTCCCAGCGCATCGATCACGCCGTCCACCAGAACTTCCGGCGCCGACGCGCCGGCGGTGAGGCCGACGGTGCGCGCGTCCTTGACCCATTCCGGCTTGAGTTCGCTGCTGTCGGCGATCAGATAGCTCGGAATGCCAGTCTCCAGCCCGATTTCGCGCAAGCGATTGGAGTTCGAGCTGTTTTTAGCGCCGACCACCAGAATAACGTCTACCTGGCGACTCAGTTCACGCACCGCCGCCTGGCGATTCTGCGTGGCGTAGCAGATGTCCCGCATCTCGGGACCGACGATGTCGCTGAAGCGGCGTTCAAGCGCGGCGATGATGCCGCGGGTGTCGTCGACGCTGAGCGTGGTCTGCGTGATGTAGGCGACCGGCTTGTCGGCGGGGATATCGAGCTTGTCGACCTCCTCCTCGGTCTGCACCAGCACCACCGGACCGGCGATCTGCCCAATCGTGCCCTCCACCTCGGGATGGCCGGCGTGGCCGATCAGAATGAGCGTGCGCCCTTGCGCAACATAACGTTTGCCCTGGTTGTGCACTTTGGTGACCAGCGGACAGGTGGCGTTGAGCACCGGAAGCTTGCGGCCTGCCGCCTCCTCCTCGACGCTCTTTGCGACGCCGTGCGCGCTGAAGATGGTCACCGCATTTTCCGGAATCTCGGAAAGCGTTTCGACGAAGCGCGCGCCCTTGGCCTTGAGGCTGTCGACGACGTGCTTGTTGTGCACGATCTCGTGGCGCACATAGACCGGCGCGCCGTATTTCTGCAGCGCGCGCTCGACGATCTCGATTGCGCGCACCACGCCGGCGCAAAAGCCGCGCGGCTGCGCCAAAATGATCCGCAACGGATTCGTTTCACTCATCGGCGTCTCCGGCAAATCGAAGGCGTTACGCGAAGCCGAGCTTGGGCAATTCGGCGGCGGCATCTTTGCCGAGGGCCTCGAAGGCCTTGGCGACGATGCCGCGGGTGTCGAGGCCGGCCTTGGCGTACATCGCGGCGGGGGTGTCCTGGTCGAT
>Ga0335078_10002465_pt1 | contig 28057 bp, 21 predicted proteins | sample Lox_Sample_32_FD_206711 | JGI IMG/M metagenome (GOLD analysis project Ga0335078, IMG submission 206711) | Soil microbial communities from Loxahatchee National Wildlife Refuge, Florida, United States - Lox_Sample_3.2 | ecosystem: Environmental > Terrestrial > Soil > Wetlands | place: USA...
CGCCTCTACCATCTTTTCTTGAAGATTCATTCTTATGCCGAGCAGAAGAATGAAGTTTGCAGCCAAAAGAAATTTGTTTGTGCCTGCGATAAAGTACCAACACACAGTCCTCCGCCGAGCCACAGATCGGTGGGTCCAATAAGAGTCCAAAATATGGGTGAATTAAGAGAAAAACAGGTGCTTTTTGGGGCTAAGGGCAATACAATCAATGAGACTTAACGATGACCGTTCAGGCTCATAACCCGAAGGTCGTCAGTTCAAATCTGACCCCCGCAACCATTCTTTAGTTGATTCTAAACGGCTTAGAGAGTGCTCCCTCTGAGCCGTTTCCGTTTTTGGGCGCATTTGGGCGCAGAATTCCGTCCAATTGCTCCGCAAAACGCACATCATCTTCACTCGCGACGTGCGTATACACGTTAAGAGTGAGCGAAACGTCGCTGTGCCCGAGACGCTGCTGACGAACCTTTAGCGGCACACCCAAACGATCCATGAGCGTGCTGTTGGTATGCCGACTATGTCTTTAGAGACATAGCAGGCATGCGAATGCAACTCTGATGAACAGTTTCGGAGCATCCCAGAAATTGCGCCAACAGAGACTCGGTCACGCGGACGGATCGCCAGTCACGGAGACAATCTATACTCATGTGATTAGCGAGGACGGAAAACGGATCGCGGCGCAACTTGGCAAGGCAGTTTGGGGAGTTTTGGACCCCAGTTGGTATCCGCTAGTGCGTCCTGAAATGGGCACCGGAATTCCGCCCCTCTTTAGAAGAGGCGGGAATCCTATGCGCCACCCGCCCTGTCATTGCGACGACCTGAGCGCCCAATGGACTTCGAGGAAGAGTCTGGATTAGCCTAAGCGTTTGCCGTCCGAACTGGCATGGCAAACGAGAGGCGTTCAATGAAACTCCCAGTTGGACCCTGAAAGAAAACGGCTCAGGAGTGGAGTCTCCTAAGCCGTTGTATCTAAACTAACAATTGGTTGCGGGGGTCAGATTTGAACTGACGACCTTCGGGTTATGAGAACGTACAAAAATACACGGCCCGTTGATTCTGTGCGACTTAGCGGGTGTTTTGAGACTTTGAGTTCTTTCCCAAATCTTTCCCAGGCTCCGGTGGCTGATTCGCCGGACCGGTTGGTCATTCGAGGAAGGAGATAACTGTGCATGAGCGCGCAAATAGCCTCGATGACCCGGTTCGTGGAGTGGTGTTAAGCGGCGCGAGTGACCGACCGGTCCGCGGCTACGGTTGATCGGAGTGGACACATAGGTTCGCTCTCCATCACATGTGTCGGTGTCGCTTGACGTGCAATTGCGCCAACGAGCGAGCTAAAGATGCGTTGACAGAGGCAACTTCCTCGGAAGAAAGCTTTTCGCGCAGCCGAGCGGCGGCGCGTTGACGCGCTTCTTCAGCCCTAGCTTCGTCGATATTCTCTGCGGGAATCGCCATATCCGTCAGAATAGCCACTTGTTCGCCAGTCACCTGGACGAGCCCTTCGCCCACAGCTAGAAATTCGTCCCGTCCACCACTACGCGTAACCATTTCGCCGGGAACCAACTGGGTCATCAGTCGAATGTGCTGGGGTAGAATTGTCATCTGCCCCTCCACTCCTTGAAGGATGACGAATTCGACCTCTTTGGAGTAAACGACTGCGTCCGGTGTCACAATCTCCAATTTCAGTGTACTGGCCATGTCCGTAAAGTATCTCGCGGGAAGGGGTTCTAGCCTCGCCCCTCGAGTCTCCAAACTATGCTTTCACCGTCTCGCGGATTTCCTCGATTGGGCCTTTCATGTAGAAGTTGCCCTCGGGCACGTCATCGTGGTTGCCTTCCAGAATCTCCTTGAAGCCACGAACCGTATCAGTCACCGCCACCTGTCTGCCTTCACGGCCAGTAAAAACCTGAGCAACGCTGAATGGTTGGCTTAGGAATCGCTGAATCTTGCGCGCGCGGAAAACCGTCAGTTTGTCTTCTGCCGAAAGCTCGTCCATTCCGAGAATCGCGATGATGTCCTGCAAGTCCTTGTAGCGCTGAAGCACTTTCTGCACGCCACGCGCAACGGTGTAGTGTTCCTCCCCCACAATTTCAGGTGAGAGGGCTCTTGATGTCGATGCCAAAGGATCAACGGCTGGATAAATGCCAAGCTCGGCAATCGCACGCTCCAGCACAATTGTGGCATCGAGGTGAGCAAAGGTCGTCGCCGGCGCAGGGTCCGTCAAGTCGTCGGCAGGGACATATACGGCCTGGAAGGAAGTAATCGATCCTTTCTTTGTGGACGTAATGCGTTCTTGAAGAATCCCCATCTCGGCGGCGAGGGTCGGTTGATATCCAACAGCGCTGGCCGTCCGCCCAAGTAACGCTGACACTTCCGAGCCGGCTTGAGAAAACCGGAAAATGTTGTCGATGAACAGCAGCACATCCTGATTTTTCTCGTCACGGAAATATTCCGTAATGGCAAGACCCGACAAGGCTACTCGCAGGCGGGCGCCTGGGGGCTCGTTCATTTGCCCGTACACAAGGGCAATTTTCGATTCATTTAAGTTGTCCAGTTTGATGACGCCCGCTTCAGACATTTCATGATAAAGGTCGTTCCCTTCACGCGTACGCTCGCCGACACCCGCGAAGACTGATACGCCCCCATGGAGTTTGGCCACGTTATTGATAAGTTCCATGATGACGACCGTTTTTCCAACACCGGCCCCGCCGAAAGCCCCAACTTTGCCTCCTTTCAGGAAAGGGCAAATTAAGTCAATGACCTTGATGCCCGTAGGCAGAACCTGCGGAGAGGTTGTTTGGTCCACTAGGGGTGGCGGCTGGCGGTGGATCGGGTAGTATTTTTCCGCATGAACAGGTCCGCGTTCATCCACCGGAGTGCCGGTCACATCGAATACTCGGCCCATCACACCCTCACCTACGGGCATAGAAATGGGTCCGCCGCTGTCCATCACCTCGAAGCCTCGTTTCAGACCTTCCGTCCCCGACATGGAAATGGCCCGGACGCACTTATCACCGAGGTGCTGCTGCACCTCGAGTGTCAGCTTGATGGATTGGTTCTGGACCTTATATTCAACTGTTAGTGCGTTATAAATCGCGGGCAGTGATTCCGGGAATTCGATGTCCACCACCGGCCCCGAGATCTTTACAATTTTTCCTTTGCTCATGGTTCTACCTGGTCTTAATGGCTCCTCCAAAGTGGTTCTGGATCAACCCGCTTTACCACCAGCGATTTCCAACAATTCCTTTGTGATATTGCCTTGACGCAGCTTGTTGTATTCCAGGGTTAAATCTTTAATCAGGCCATCAGCGCTGTCGGTGGCATTCTTCATCGACACCATTCGAGCGCTCTGTTCGCTGGCTTTCGCATTCAACAAGACTTGATAAATGTATATGTTGAGGTAGTGCGATAAGAGGTAGCCGAGAACACACTCCGGACTGGGCTCAAATAAGGATTCATTAGCATCGGTCACTCGCTCCGCTTCCGATTCTGTTCCTGGAATCTTCATTCCTTTAATTTCTGCTACCGGAAGAAAATCGATGGAAACGGGATGCTGCGTGAGCGTGTTGACAAATCGGGTGGAGACAATCTGAATTTGGTCAACCTCGCCTTTCAGAAAGAGGTCACGTGAAAAGTTGGCAATCGCCCTGGCTTCTGGAAAAGTTGGCGAGTCTCCATAGGCAAACTCGGCAGTGAGCTGCCGGCGCGTGCGGGCGACGAATTGCGCAGCCTTTCGCCCGGCGGTAATGAAAACAGTTGACTGGGGGTCGAATTGAGCAGCGAGGCGGAACAGGTTGCTGTTGAGTGCACCGCATAGGCCCTTATCCGCACCTACCAGGATAACCGCACGTTTGCGCACCGCGCGCACTTCAAGCAGTGGGTGCGTCAAAGCTCCCATCCGCGTGGTTGCTTCCCGCTGGATAAGATACAACAGGCGTACAAAAGGGCGCCCGGCGAGGGCAGCCTCTTGTGCTTTGCGCATCTTGGAAGCAGCCACCATTTGCATGGCCTTAGTAATCTGCGCGGTACTGCTGATGGATCTGATCCGCCGGTGTATCTCGCGTGGGCTGCTCATTGCAATCGGACCCCCAAAACCTCTAAATGATTCCTTTAGCTTGCATGGCCTGCCAGTCCTCGCACAACGAAGGTTGCGACGCGGAGATCATCGCCAGCCTTCCTTGAATTGTTCTGCCGCGACCTTCAGGTCACTCGTCAAAGCAGGGCTGAGCTGCTTTTCTCGACCGATCTTCTGCAGCAGTTCGGTCCTGCGGGTCGTCAAGAACTCCGTCAGCTTGGTTTGGTACTCTTTCATTCGGTCCACCGGCACCTCGTCCACGTAGCCATTCTGAACCGCCCAAAGCACCGCCACTTGAACCTCAACTGGAATGGGGCTGAATTGAGGCTGCTTAAAGACTTCCATAATCCGCTTACCGCGATCGATTTGCGCCTGCGTTCTGGCGTCTAGTTCCGAGCCGAATTGCGCGAAAGCAGCCAGTTCCCGAAATTGGGCGAGTTCTCCTTTGAGCTTGCCGGCAACTTGCTTCATGGCCTTGAGTTGGGCCGCCGAACCAACTCGAGAAACCGAGAGGCCGACCGAAATGGCCGGACGAACCCCTTGGTAGAACAAATCCGTTTCCAAATAAATCTGTCCGTCCGTAATGGAAATGACGTTAGTAGGGATGTAGGCAGACACGTCGCCTGCCTGCGTTTCAATTATGGGCAGCGCCGTCAGGGAACCGTTGCCATACTTTTCCCCAACGCGCGCCGCTCGCTCAAGCAATCGGCTGTGAAGGTAAAACACGTCGCCAGGATACGCCTCACGACCCGACGGCCGCTTCAGCACCAGGGATACCTGCCTGTACGCCACTGCGTGTTTGGACAGGTCATCAAAAATAATCAACGCGTCCATGCCATTATCCATGAACCATTCGCCTATCGCTGTTCCCGCGAATGGCGCAAGATACTGATTGGCCGCAGAATCCGAAGCGGGAGAAGCAACGATGATGGTATAGGACATTGCCCCGGCGTCCTCGAGGATGGCAAGGATCCTCGCGATGTTGGATTGCTTTTGCCCGATAGCCACATAGATGCAATAGAGAGGGCGATAGTCCTTGTCACCAGCGGTCTCAGCCCCTTTGTTGAGGCGAGCTTGGCTGATGATGGTGTCGACACAAATCGTCGTCTTGCCCGTCGAACGGTCTCCGATAATCAATTCCCGCTGCCCGCGGCCAATCGGAATCATGGCGTCAATAGGCATGATTCCGGTCTGCACGGGTTGGCTGACAGGTCGGCGCCGGATGATTCCTGGCGCGATTTTCTCCACCGGATAGGCTAGTTCACTCTTCACTGGCCCTTTGCCATCTAGCGGTTCTCCGAGCGTGTTCACGACGCGACCCAACAAGCTCTTACCAACCGGAACCTGCAAGAGCTTACCCGTGGAGCGTACCTCGTCTCCCTCCTCGAGCCGCGTGTAGTCGCCGAGAATGATCACTCCTATCTCAGTCTCTTCTAGGTCCAGCGCCAGTCCGGTGATTCCGTGCCCGAAGTCGAGCATCTCGTTTAGCATCACATCGTCAAGACCTTCAACTTTGGCGACGCCATCACCAATTTCACGAATGACTCCGACGTTTTGCTTCGCCGTCGATGTCTTGATACCCGTGATTTGAAGTTCTATCTCTCGCAGTAGGTCAGCCATGTTCCATTCGCTCCCATCTGCTGACTACAAAGGTCAGGTGCCGCTCCGCGAACGGAGCTCGTTGCTCCATCCATTTGTCTTCGCGATTCCAAAGCTTTTCTCCAGCGTAGCCAATCCTGACAATACGCTGCCGTCGTAGACATCGTTGCCCACCTTGATTCGCATCCCTCCGATTAGCGCCGATTTGACTGCGAATTGCATGTTTATCCCGCGGCCGTACACATTCGTCAAACGAGTTTGAACCCTTGCTCGCAAATCAGCCGGAATCGGCGCGGCGGTCTCCACTTCGGCCGTGTGCGCAGCAAGGTCGAGTCTTACCAATCGCTTAAACTGCGACAGAAGCGGCAGGTAGCCACGCTGCTTGCCTTCAAGGATTCGTCGCACCACCTGACGGGCGCGGTCCTCATTCAACAACCTGTTAACAAGGCACAGGCGATACAATTGCTTTGCCTCGCGCTTGATTTGTGCAGTCGTTTTCATCTTCGCACTATGACGGCAATTGCTTGGCTGTCTCCTCAGTCAACCGTCGTTGGTCTTCCGCCGTCAGAATCTTCCCCGTTAGCGTTGCAGTGGTCTGGATAACCAAGCGGCCCACCTCTCCCTTGAGTTCACTGAGCATTCGCGCATAGTCCTGCTCTGCGGCCTCCTGCGCCTTGACTACGATTTGCTCGGCAGCAGCGATGGCCTTTTGGGTTTCGTTCTGCTGAACCCGGGCGGCCGCAGCGTGTGCTTCCTCGATGATTGTGGTTGCCGCAGCGTTTGCTTTCAGCATCACTTCCTGCCGCTGAGTTTCCGTCCGTGCCAGCTCCGCTTTGATTTTCTCCGTGTTTGCAAGCCCTTGCGCGATTTGTCTGCGTCTTTCCGCCAATATCTTCAAAATGGGTTGATACGCCCACCAGTAGAGGAGAGCACAAACTATGCAGAAGCTGATAATCTGGGCAATCAGATGGGACCAGTCCACGCCGAAGGTTCTGGTGATCTTTTCGATCTGTCCGCCGCTTTGAACTTCCACTAGTAAGAAAACAGGGTTCATGGTCGCACACTCAAATGTATGAGGCTGAGCCCCCTCTGGCTTCGCGCCCGTTGTTCTCTGCCTACTTCACAAGGAAGAGGGTGTAAAACACAATCGCCTCAGCGAAGGCGATAGCTAGGATGGACTGGACCAGAATCTTCGTGGAAGCGCTCGGGTTGCGTCCTACAGCATCCGTAGCCTTCATACCAATCAAACCCACAGCTATGGCTGCACCCAGCGCGGCCAGGCCTACATGGAGGCTTCCGCTCATATGTTTGTTTTCTCCTTGTCGTCAGCTTCCGCTTGGAAAGCGGTTGAGCCGTCGAAATCCGTTGTTTAATCGTGCGCCAGCGCTGGCCCTTCTTCATGCTGGCAAATTAACAAAGTAAAAACGGCTGTCAGCAGCATGAAGACCAGCGCTTGAACAAGCCCCATCAACAGTTCCAGGAAATAAAATGGTATCTGCACCAACCAGCCGAAACCCGGAACCAGCTTCGCCATGGCTTCAAGCATGTTTTCACCGGCAAAGATGTTTCCGTACAAACGAAAGCTGAGAGAGACCGGCCGGAACAAAATGGAGACGATTTCCAAACAGCCAGCCGCAAAGAACACGACTACCATGAGCAACTTTAAGAGACCGGTGCTCTCCCCTTTGGGCCCAAAGAGCTCTTTCAGAAATCCCCACGGACCGATCTCCCAAAGGGCCCACACAATCCAGCAAGCAAAAAACACAAGGGCCATCGCAAGGGTCATGTTGACGTCGGCGTTGGCGCCGCGAAGCAAAGGCTCGTCGATCTTGAAACCATCGGGAGTCGCGTGGCCCCATCCGACCGAACCTACTCCAGGTACGAGCGCCGCCCAATTTGAGGACAGAATGAAAATGAAAACAGTCGCGAAGAACCAGAACGTTCGCTCAGTCAAGTGCGGCCCCAGGATTCCCTCGATGAACTTGTAGAGGCCCTCAACCAGCCATTCCAGGAAATTTTGGGCCCCTTCAGGTACTTGCTTCATGTTGCGAGTCGCCAACTGCGCAAAAATGATCAGGCACAAGGCCACGATCCAGCTGACAATCATGGAATTTGTAATCGGAAATCCAAGGAAGCGGGTGATCTCTTCGGCTTTTTGTGAAAGACCGTGTTCTTCTTTCTCTGGAGCAGCCGCACGCAAACTTCCTTGCCCCGAATTGTCATAAATGACATCGCCGCTTTCCGACATTGCCGATGCAACTTCCGATGATTGACCAACTGCAAGAAGCCTTGAGCCACTGCTCAGAAGCGACACCGACAGGACGGCAAACAACAGCAGAAGGGACCGTGCGATTCGCTTGAAGATATCCACCATGGCAACGTGAGCCCTGCGCAGGGGTGAGTGAAGTCACTCCGACACACTATCTTACGATTTGAGAAGGGCACTTGGAGCTGTCAAAACTACCAGAACAGAAGCGAACGAGAGATTTGCATCGCCCTCTGGTGCAATGCTTGCTGCTTTAGAGATGGGGATAAATCCACCGAAAATAAGATGGGGAGCCAATACTGGAGGCGCTGTGGTTTTGCTTCGCTCTGCAATCTCCGGCAAGATGTATTCGATAAAGCCATCGGCTCAGTCGCGCGAGTCCGTTCTCGTTACAACGTAGGACGCGCCCTGTCGCGAAGGCCTGCCCAGAGAACGACCACAGACCGAGGCCCCGCCCGATACGTGTGGTAAGGAACCGAGGGCGCTTCCTGCCATGGCACGATGTCATGAGGAGCTTCTAAGAAAGTGTCGATCCAGCGCCTCCAGAAATCTCCCTCGCTCTTCTCTGGCCGCGGCAGCTCAAACGCGAGAGGCTCCCAATAAGCGTTGAAGATGAAATACACGAGGAGACCTTCACTTTTTAGCTCGACACTGAACGCAACACTGTGCGACTGATCGCTCCAATCAGGTTGATTGAGTTTCACTCCATGCCAGTTTTTAGTAGCCCCGCTGATTAGCTGGGTCAAAGTCATCCGCTGGCGCTCGGGGCCGGCGTCTCGCAGCAGTCTCCTCGCTATGAGTAGCTTCACAAACCGATGCACATCGGTGTGTTCCGCCACCAAGGACCAGTCGAACCAGTTGCCCTCATTGTCCTGACAGTAGGCATTGTTATTGCCGTGTTGCGTTCGACGCACTTCATCACCCATCACGAACATAGGCAGACCGAGAGAAAGCAGTGTGACGGTCAGGAAATTCTTCACTTGGCGGTTTCTAAGTCTCTCAATCTCGGGGTCATCCGTCGGGCCTTCCACGCCACAGTTCCAGCTTCGATTGTCATCTGCGCCGTCGCGGTTATTCTCGCCATTGGCCTCATTATGCTTTCCGTTGTAAGAAACGAGATCGTTGAGAGTGAATCCGTCGTGACATGTTACAAAGTTTATGCTCTGCTCGGCCTCGCGTTCTTCGTGACGATAGATTTCGTGGCTGCCAAGCAGTCTGTCTGCAAAACGCTGCAGTGACTTGTCTTCCCCGCGAAAAAAACTCCTCACATCATCACGAAAGCGTCCATTCCATTCCTTCCAGCTGTCTCCAACAAAGCTGCCGACCTGGTACAGTCCGGCGGCGTCCCAAGCTTCAGCGATCATCTTTGTTCCGGCAAGATTCGGGTCCGATTCAATATCCAGGAGCACAGGGGGATTAGACATCACGTGGCCGTTGGAATCGCGCGCGAGAATCGAAGCGAGATCGAAGCGAAAACCATCCACATGCATCTCTTTAACCCAATAGCGAATGCTATCTAGGACCATCCGCCGAACGATGGGATGATTGGCATTGAGCGTGTTTCCAGTACCACTGTAGTTGGCATAGCGCGAGCGGTCCTGTTCCAAGATGTAGTAAGCGTTGTTATCAAGTCCACGAAAACTGAGCGTTGGTCCGGAGTGATTGCCTTCCGCCGTATGATTGAAAACAACGTCAAGGATTACCTCGATTCCCGCTCGATGCAGAGCCTTGACCATATCGCGAAACTCGTCCACAGGGCCCACAGAATCTTGCCGATAGCTGTACGCTTGATGCGGCGCGAAGAAGGCCACCGGTGCGTAACCCCAGTAATTAACGCCGCCCGGTGGGCAATCCTGAGGATCGAACTGGAACACGGGAAGTAGTTCCACAGCCGAGATGCCCAGGTCCTGAAGATATGGAATCTTCTCGATGAGTCCTTGAAACGTACCACGCGCATGCTCCGATACGCCCGAGCTCGGATGTCGGGTAAATCCCTTAACGTGCATCTCGTAGACGATCGTTTGGGAGGACGGCCGTTTAAGAGGCGAGTCGCCTTCCCAGTTGTACGAGTGGGAATCCACAATCACGCTCTTCATGGCTGTCGCAGAGTTATCGCCCTTTTCTTGGGCTGCCTCACGAGCGTAATTTCTAGGGACAACGACCCCGCGACCATATGGGTCGAGTAAGACTTTGGCACCGTCAAATCGCATCCCTTTGAAGGGATCAAACGGCCCATGAACCCGATATCCATAGAGTTGCCCTGCCTCGGCGCCAGGAACGAAGACATGCCAATAGTGGTATGTACGGTTGACGTACCGGTCCAAGGGGATAACGCGGGCAGGCCGCACATCGTCTGCCCGGTCGAAAAACAGCAGTTCGACCCCCGAAGCATCACGTGAGTACAAACTGAAATTCGCACCACCGCAGCCGACAGTTGCGCCGAGAGGAGCGCTTCGGCCTGTATTCGAGGCAGGAGCCCTAGCCACCTGATGGATTCGTTGAACAGCACTGCTGGCCGTCGCTGCCTTGAATATGCCCTGCTGTCCACGGCGAAGTTGGGACATGGCTCACTCCCTCGCAAGCAACTCCTTGGCAGCTGCCACCACGAGGTGTGGTTCGAAACCAAATCTCCTCTGGAGCTCTTTGAGAGGTGCCGAGGCCCCAAACGTCTTCATACCGATGATACGACCCTCTAAGCCCGTGTAGTGCTCCCAGCCAAAGGTTGAGGACTGTTCCACTGCCACGCGCGCCTTCACACGGGGTGGCAGGACGCTGTCGCGGTAATCTTGACTCTGATGATCGAAAATGTCCCAGGATGGCATCGAGACTACCCGCGACCGAACACCTTCGGCGAGTAACTTCTCGTGAGCCTCAACGGCCAGACTGACTTCACTTCCAGAAGCGATAAGAATCACTTCAGGGTTTCCGCCTGGGGCATCGCCAAGCACGTAGGCGCCGCGCGCCAGTCCCGACGCTGCTGCGTACTTACTGCGATCAAGCGTCGGCAAGGCCTGACGTGACAGTACGAGCACGGCAGGCTCGTGGGTCAGCTGCATGATGTAGCGGTAAGCCTCAACAACCTCATTGGCGTCCCCGGGACGTAGAGTGACTAGTCCAGGGATGGCGCGCAACGACGCGAGATGCTCGACGGGCTGGTGTGTAGGGCCATCTTCCCCTACTCCGATCGAATCATGCGTGAAGATGTGAATCACCGGGATTTCCATCAAGGCGCTCAGGCGAATTGCCGCCCGTCCATAATCGCTGAAGATCAAGAACCCGGCGCCAAAGGGCCGAATCTTGGACAGGGATAACCCGTTCAGGATGGCCCCCATAGCATGTTCACGGATGCCAAAGTGGAAGTTTCGCCCGGCGGCGTTCTCGGCGCTAAGATCACCGGCACCTTCGAACGTGAGGCGCGTCTTGCATGAGGGGCCGAGGTCCGCCGAGCCTCCGAGTAGCCATGGCACGTTCTTCCCAAGCACGTTCAGTATCTGGGAGGAGGCATCCCGAGTCGCGATCCCCTTGGAATTCGCGACGAACGTCGGCAATCCTTTATCCCAACCGTTTGGCAGCTCGCGACGGAGCATCCGATAGCTTTGGTCGGCGAGTTCAGAGTACTGCTTTCGATATGATTCAAACTTTACCATCCAGGCGTCGCGCAATGCCTGCCCGCGCGCGCCCATACCCGCTCTGAAATGCTCACGCACATCGTCAGGTACCAGGAACTTGGCCTCTTCCGGCCAGCCATAATGACGCTTTGCCAGTCTGATCTCCTGTTCGCCCAGCGGCTCGCCGTGCGCGGCGCTTGTATCTTGTTTGTTCGGTGCGCCGTAGGCGATGTGGCTATCAACGATGATCAGCGTGGGTCGCTCCTTTTCATTCTTAAATGTGTGGAAGGCACGCTCTAGCATCTCCAAGTCATTGGCGTCGCCCACCCGCGTCACGTTCCAGCCGTATCCAACGAATCGTGTAGCCACATCATCGCTATAAGCCAATGCTGTATTTCCCTCGATGGTGATCTGGTTGTTATCGTAGATCCAACACAAGTTGGCGAGTTTGAGGTGCCCGGCTAGTGAAGCGGCCTCGCCGGAGATGCCTTCCATCATGCATCCGTCACCACACAGAGCATAGACATCGTAATCAAACAGTTCGAAACCTGGGCGATTGAAGTAGCTCGCAAACCATCGAGCGGCGATCGCCATGCCCACGCTGGTAGCAACCCCTTGTCCCAATGGTCCCGTCGTAGTTTCGACGCCGGAAGTCCAACGGTATTCCGGATGGCCGGGGCATTTGCTATCAAGCTGCCGAAAGTGCTTGATGTCATCCAGCGTCACCGATAGATCTCCAAGAGCTTCGTACTTGGGATTGACCGCTCTAACGCCGGTCAAGTGCAACATCGAATACAAGAGCATCGAAGCGTGGCCAACCGACAGTACGAAGCGGTCGCGATTGGGCCAGATTGGGTGATTGGGATCAAACCGCAGGAAATGCTGCCACAGACAATAGACTACTGGCGCCAGAGCCATCGGCGTTCCCGGATGACCCGAATTGGCCTGTTGCACCGCGTCCATGGAAAGAGTACGAATGGTATTGATGGATAGTTGCGCAAGGTTCTCCTCGCGTAATTGAGAAAGCCCTGTAGCGCTCATGGTCTCAGTCCTTACGCTGCCGCCTTGAAATTACTCCACGTTGGTCGACGTAGCTGTCCGAGTCTGGTCTCCAGCATCCGCACTGCGCTCGAGGCGTCGGCAATTTCGAGTTTCTGCCGCGGCACGCTAAGTCTTGGCAGGCGCGCCCGTTGCTCGGCGCAGACCACCGGAGCCTGGCGATTCCAAAGAAGCCACCTTGCCCAAACGGCGCAAATGCCGCTCGGCACTCGTGAATTCGGCTGCCAAAAAAGCCTCGACGACGTCCCAGGCCACTGCCGGCCCTACGGTTCGTCCGCCCATGCAGATGATATTCATATGATCGTCCTCGACCCCCTGTTTAGCAGAATAGTGGTCGTGGATCAGGGCGGCTCGAATTCCGGAGATCTTGTTAGCACATACGGATGCACCCACGCCGCTGGCACAGATGGCTACGCCGCGCTCCACGCTGCCCGCTGCAACAGCTTGGGCCAAGGGGATGACGAAGTCCGGATAGTCGTCGGCGGGATTCAGCTTGTGAGCGCCAAAATCGACCACATCATGTCCTGCCGCGCGAAGATGAGCTACGAATTCCTGCTTTAGGTCAAACCCACCGTGGTCCGTGGCAATTCCCACGCGCATATCTTCTCCTTCTGGTGGACGCCTATGCTGTTTTCCTTAGCGATGTCCGGGCCTTCTCAAAAATGGCAGCAAACTCTCGATAGCGGCGAGCAATTTCCGCCACGGCGGCCTCTCGCGTGGTCTTCTTCGCCAACCAATCCACGAGAGGGCTCCAGAACACCGTGCGACCTACTGCAAAACCGATAAACCCCCCGACCTGCGCTGCCGTGCTTAGCCACTCGCGCACTTTGTTGTCGTCCTCGCCGCGGCCCAGAACAATGCAGCCGACCTTGTCTCGACCGCTCCGATGTGCGCTGGCCACGATGTTCTCGCAATCCTCACGGCGGTCGAGTCCCTCGATCTTCCATACATCCGCCTCGACACCCGCGTCTTGGAGCTCGTGGATGGCCTGGGCCATCAGTACCGGGCGAAGCTCTAGGTCGTAAGCCCTCCTGTCTCCGTTCAGCCGAACCAGTTGGGCGTTCTCCGCCGGAACCAGCAGCTCGAACATCAGTAGGCTGTGACTCTCAGTGTGCAAGAAGTCAGACAAACGTTTCAGGCGGGCAGCTTGTCGTCGATTCAACCCTTGATCGCCTTCAGGGTTGTAGCGGACCAGAACCTTACAGAAGGTCGCGTGGAATGCATCGATGTGCTTGCCGAAGTCTTCTCCATACTCAAAGTCGAACTCATCCTGGGCGCTCTTCTCGGCCGGGCAGGCGGTCATAAAACCATGTTCTGCAGCGTCCCGGAGAATAGCGGCGCCGAATTGCTCGTCCACCAAAATGCCCGCTTTCTCCTGCGGCACTCCGGCCGCCACGGCCCTTTTGAAGCCGTCATAAATCACTTGCTTCGCAGCTGCAATCCGGGCGGTCTGTTCGGGAGTCAGCGGTCCGTTCCATCCGAACATCTTTGCTTGAAACGAGCCACGGTGGTCAAACGGGAGAACATACAATTGCTTATCAAACCCAATATTCATTGTGCGGACTCCTTAATCTGGCGATGACGGCGAATCAAGTTGTTGGTAGAGCTGTCATGCTCGAGCTTGGGCTGTGCTCCACTCTCGAGTTCGGGAATGATGCGCTGGGCCAACACCTTGCCCAGTTCAACGCCCCATTGGTCAAATGGGTCAATGCTCCAGACGGCACCTTGGGTGAAAATGGAGTGCTCGTAGAGTGCAACCAGTTTGCCGAGCGTTTCCGGCGTGAGCCGCTCTGCAAGGAGCATGTTCGAAGGGCGATTGCCCTCGAAAACCCGGTGAGGTGCAAGCTTATCGGGGTTACCTTCGGCTTTGACCTGCGCGCGTGTCTTGCCAAAGGCCAGTGCCTCCGCCTGCGCGAAGACGTTCGCGAGAAGTATTTCATGGTGTCGACCAAACGGATTAAGTGGCTTGGTAAACGCGATCAGGTCGCATGGGATGAGCCTCGTCCCCTGATGGATCAATTGATAGAAGGAGTGCTGGCCGTTCGTCCCGGGCTCGCCCCAGTAGATGGGCGCGGTCTGGTAATCCACTTCGGTCCCATCAAGAGTCACGTGCTTGCCGTTGCTCTCCATCGCCATCTGTTGCAGATATGCAGGAAAGCGTTTCAGGTATTGCTCATAAGGGAGGACTGCGACAGTCTGTGCGCCGAAAAAGTTGTTCTGCCACAAACTGATAAGCCCCATCAGCACTGGAAGATTTTGTTCGAATGGCGCGGTACGAAAGTGCTCATCCATCTGGTAGAATCCGTGCAACATCGCATGGAAGTTGTCGGGACCGATTGCCACCATGGTAGAAAGACCAATCGCAGAGCACATTGAATAGCGGCCGCCGACCCAGTCCCAAAACTCGAACATGTTGGCGGTGTCGATGCCGAACTTTGCGACCTCCCTCGCGTTTGTCGAGACTGCAACAAAATGTCGGGCGACTGCCTGTTCGTCACTGCCGAACGCGGCTAGTGACCAAGAGCGAGCAGTGCACGCATTCGTCATCGTCTCAAGCGTTGTAAACGTCTTCGACGATACGATGAACAAGGTTTCCGACGGATCGAGGTCGCGGACCCCCTCCGCAAAATCGGTTCCGTCAATATTGGAAACGAAGCGGAACGTCATCGCACGCTCGCTGTAATGCCGGAGCGCTTCGTAAGCCATGACCGGACCCAGATCCGAGCCTCCGATTCCGATGTTGACGACGCTGCGGATTCTCTTGCCGGTGAAACCCTTCCATTCGCCGCTCCGCACTCGGTTGCAAAAATTACTCATTTTGTCGAGGGTTGCGTGTACCTTTGGCACGACATCTTCGCTGTCCATGACAATCGATGTCCCTCTGGGGGCACGCAGAGCCACGTGCAGAACCGACCTATTCTCCGTGACATTGATCTTCTCACCGCGGAACATGGCGTCGATCCGCGTTCGAAGGCCAGATTCTTTAGCAAGTTGAATGAGGAGGCTTAGGGTTTCGTCGGTGACCCGATTCTTCGAGTAATCCAGAAAGATGCCCACGGCTTCCGCTGTCAGCCGTTCCCCCCGCTGCGGATCCTTCTCAAAGAGTTTTCGGAGATGGGATCTTCTGACTTTCTTATAGTGGACTTCAAGAGCTTTCCACGCCTTACGTTCTGTGAGTGGCTCGATATCCTGATGTTTGATTGGTTGTGCGCTTGCTGCCATCTCGGCGATCCTTTCGTTGCTGCAGAAGACCTTTTCTCCAATGCGGCATTCTTTAAGCGCGTTTCGCCCTGGAGCAACTTGGCGTCAGCCTGGCCATGAATCAACTGGCAGCCTTCTTCAGGACAATGCTCTTGGATGCAATCTCAGCCATGAGTTCGTTCCAGGACTTCACGAACGACTTGGCTCCTTCCTCTTGCAGCCGAGCGGCCAGGGTATCGACGTTGATACCAGCATCAGCGAACCGCGACAGCACATCTTCGCAGTCGCCGCCATCAGCTGGCAGAATGGATCCGAGTTCCTGGTAATTGGCGAGTGCTTTCAAGGTTGCCTCGGGCATTGTGTTTACCGTGAACGGTGCTGCGAGCGCTTTGACGTACAGAATGTCCGATGCCGTGGGGTCTTTTGTCCCCGTGCTTGCCCACAACAGCCGCTGTGGATGGGCGCCAGCGTTGTAGATACGGTGCCAGCGTGGCGAACTGAGCAAGTCGCGCGCTGCCTTGTACGTGCGCATAGCGATAGCGATCCCAAGCTTATGATTCAATGCTCTGGGAATTCTTCCCGTAACTCCCGCATCCCAGCGACTCACAAAAACCGAAGCCACCGAGCCGACATTGGCCTTGAGCCCCGCGTCTATACGCCGTTCGATCCCTCGAAGGAACGCTTCGGCCGCCGCCAGATACTGATCACTAGAAAACAGGAGTGTGACGTTGATCGGGATTCCGGCGAAGATCGCCTCCTCGATGGCAGGCAGTCCTTCCTTCGTGCCAGGGATCTTGATAAGAAGGTTAGAGCGCGCCGCACGCGCGTACAGTTCTTTCGCAGCTGCCAAAGTCTTGGCTGTATCGTAAGCAAGCAATGGCGACACTTCGAGCGACACCCATCCGTCGACGCCGTTTGTTCGGTTGAAGATCGGGCGGAACGAGTCCGCCGCCCGTGTCAGGTCTTCCACCGCCAGCTCGAAAAAAAGCTCTTCACCGGACTTGCCTTCGGCGACCTTTTGGCGAATTGCAGTGCCGTAGGCCGGGCTGCTCTTGATGGCCTGATTGAAAATCGTGGGATTCGAGGTCAGTCCTGTCACCGAGAGTTCATCGATGTAGCGCTTGAGGGTGCCGCCGTCGAGCAAATCGCGCGTGATATTGTCGAGCCAGATGCTCTGTCCCAAATTGTGTAGCAATTGTGTCGCTTTCATTTATCACCTCCATAGGACTGGCTTAGAATTCAACTGTGGCTCTTACGATGCAGCTTTCACCATCTTTGCAGTAGGCAAAGTTTGCGACACACGCAAACGATTGGAAGATGCCGTCAGATCCCTGAGTTGCCGGAAAACTGGGGTGTTCAGCATGTCCTCCGTCAATCGCCAACACCAGTTTGCTTCCGCTGAACCAGGCAAATTCATCCGAGCCTCGGAACCCAAACTGAGTAAGTCTTGCAAAGGAGCGATAGCGAGCCCCGCGACAGAACACCACGCTATGCGGAGTAATTCTCGAGTGACTTCGCTGCTATCGCAGTGGGCTCGATTCAAATAGCTCCGGATTTTTGACCGTTCCGTTTCGGAATGGGCTTCGAACCATCCGCGAGTTGTATCGTTGTCATGCGTTCCCGTATACACCACTGTGTTGGTCGGGTAGTTCGCGGGGAGATGTGGGTTATCTGGACCTCCACCAAAAGCGAACTGAAGCACTCTTGTTCCGGGGATATGGAACTCATCGCGTAGGGCGCAAACATCAGGCGTGATCAGACCAAGATCCTCAGCGATGAATGGCAGCGCTTCTAGTTCCTTTCGGACCGCATGGAAAAACTCTGCACCTGGGCCCGGCATCCAGTGGCCTGTTCGCGCCGTCCGCGCATTGGCAGGGACGTGCCAGGCTGCAACGAATGCACGGAAATGATCCAATCGAATCACATCCACGTGAGCAAGGAGAGCGCGCAAACGATCTATAAAAAATCGGAAATCGGTGCGGCGGAGGGCATCCCAATCATAGACGGGGTTGCCCCACAGTTGTCCGTTCTCACTGAAATAGTCAGGGGGCACCCCGGCGACAAATCGTGGACGGAACCCTTCGTCAAGCAGGAACAGTTCAGGGTGCGCCCATACATCGCTTGAATCCGGCGAAACGAAGAACGGAAGGTCACCGATCAATCCGACTGCCCTGGAATGTGCATACTCCTTAAGCTGCTGCGCTTGCTGAAATATCAAGAATTGGGCGAAACGGACCTTATCAATCAGCTTCGACAGCTCTTGCCGAGCACTTGTTATAGCCGCAGGAACTCGCTGAACTAGTTCCGTCGGCCAATCGCGGTAAGAGACGCCGTGATACTTCTCTTTTAGAGCCCGGAACAGTGCATAATCCTCCAGCCAGTGCGCCTGCAGGTGGCAGAACCGCTCGTAAGGAGCACGCAAATCTCTTCGGATGCCGGCGCTGAAGTTACCCCATACCTGGTCGAGCAATCGGTGCTTGAACTGAATTACCGCACCATAATCGACAACGCTTGGCGAGAATGATCGATCCTCGCATGCGTTCTCATGTAGCAATCCATCCTTGAGCAGGAGTTCCGGACTGATGAGCAACCCGTTGCTGCCAAAGGATGACAGGGCCTGATAAGGAGAGTCGCCACACCCAGTCGGACCAAATGGCAGGGCCTGCCACCAGCTCTGACCGGCATCGTGCAGCCGATCTATCCATGAGAATGCTTCTGGTCCCATATCGCCAATGCCAAATCGCGAAGGAAGGGAAGTGACATGTAGCAACACCCCACAAGCTCGATAGTCCTGCGGGAAGGGGGGAAGATTTATCGGTTGAGTTTGGTCTGTCATATTCCGTTTTTCTCTGTGTCAGCAACGAGCATTACAACAATGCGTTATCTACAATTTGCTGCGCCTCGTTCACCAGTGCGTCCAGGTGGGGCTGGTCCCTAAAGCTCTCCGCATAAATCTTGTAAACGTTCTCCGTACCGGACGGACGGGCCGCAAACCATCCACTCGGGGTAACGACCTTTAAGCCTCCGATAGGGGCATTGTTTCCTGGGGCCCGGGTAAGCTTTCCGAGGATCGGCTCGCCGGCGAGTTCCGACTCCTTGACGTCTTCGGGCGACAATTTCTGCAACTTCGCTTTCTGTCCCGGCGTGGCTGGCGCGTCAATTCGCGTGTAATAAGGGGTGCCAAATTCCGCGGTTAGCTCGCGGAAATGCTCGCCTGGATCTCTGCCTGTACGAGCGGTAATCTCGGCCGCAAGCAGAGCCATGATGAGGCCATCCTTGTCAGTCGTCCAAACGGAACCGTCGAACCGCAAGAAACTCGCCCCGGCACTCTCCTCCCCACCGAAACAGTAAGAGCCGTCGAAGAGACCCTCCGTGAACCATTTGAACCCGACCGGAACTTCAGACAAGCGCCGGTTGAGCTTTTTCACGACGCGATCGATCATGCTGCTGCTGACAAGCGTCTTTCCGACTGCCGCTTCGATGGGCCAGAGTGCTCTGTATGTGAGCAGGTACTGGATCGCGACGGCCAGATAGTGATTGGGATTCATCAATCCCCCCGCGGGCGTGACAATTCCGTGCCGGTCTGCGTCCGGGTCGTTGCCGAAAGCGAGGCGATACTCGCCTTTGAGGTCAACTAGGCGCGCCATCGCGTACGGACTTGAGCAGTCCATCCGGATCACTCCGTCATGGTCGACTGTCATGAATGAAAAAGTAGGGTCGATCACTGGATTCGAAACGGTGATGTTCAGTCGGTAGACGGAGTTGATAGGCTCCCAATAAGATCTCGCTGCACCACCCAGCGGATCCACGCCCAACTTGACGCCGGCGGCTCGAATCGTTTCCATGTCCACCACATTTCGCAAATCGTTGACGTAAGACAGGACGAAATCTTGCTCGTGAATGGTCACTGCCCTTGCGGCTGCGGAGAGCGGCGCGCGATTTGCCCCAGCCTTGCTTGTTCGCAACAGTTCGTTCGCCCGTAACTCCACCCACTGCGTCACCTCCGTGTCGGCCGGGCCCCCGTTGGGTGGGTTGTACTTGATGCCGCCGTCAGGCGGTGGGTTGTGCGACGGCGTAATAACAATGCCATCCGCAAGATGCTCCTCGCGGCCGCGGTTGTGTTCGAGGATGGCTCGGGAGATGACGGGTGTTGGCGTCACGCCGTCATCTTCCTGGATGAAAGTCTCCACGCTATTGCCGGCAAGGACTTCGAGCGCAGTGCGCTGTGCGGGTCCGGAGAGCGCGTGCGTGTCCTTCCCCATGTAGAGCGGACCGTCCACTCTGTGACTTCGCCGGTAGTCACAAATGGCCTGGGTGATGGCCAGGATGTGCGCCTCGGTGAATGTACCATCAAGCGGCGAGCCTCGATGACCGCTCGTTCCAAAGCTGACCAATTGGTTCGGGTCTGCGGCGTCGGGGCGTCTCTCAAAGTATTCCCGTTCGAGACGCGCCACATCCACCAACATCTCTTTGGGCGCCAACTTTCCTGCGAGAGGGGAGATCGTCCTTTTTCTCTGCAGTTTACCGATTAGTGATTTCGCACTTACGGTACCGGACATGGCTCCGCCTTCCATATGTCGGCAGCGTACGCCTTGATCGTCCGGTCGCTCGAAAACTTGCCCGAGTTCGCAACATTCAAAATACCTTTGCGAGCCCACGCATGCGGATTGGCATACAATTCGCACAGCCGTTCGTCCGCTTCGAGATAGGACCGGAGGTCCGCCAGATGCATGTAGTGGTCTCCGCCTGTCAGCAGCGTTTCGCGTAGCGGTTCGAAGACACCGGTCTCATTGCGGCTGAAGTGGTCGGAGAAAATCAGATCCAGCGCGGCGCGTGTTTCCGGTTCATTCTCGTAGTGCCAGTGCGGGTTGTACCAGCCACGGCTGTCGGCCACTTGCGCGGCCGTCAGGCCGAACAGGAAGAAGTTGTCCTCGCCTCCTTCTTCTGCCATCTCGATGGTCGCGCCGTCTCTCGTCCCGATCGTCAGCGCTCCATTCATCATGAACTTCATGTTGCTCGTGCCACTGGCTTCATAGCCGGCTGTGGAGATCTGATTGGACACATCGCTGGCAGGAATCAGCCGCTCTGCGAGCGAGACGCAGTAATCCGGAAGAAACAGCACTTTGAGACGGCCACGCACCACCGGGTCACTATCAATCGAGCCAGCAAGATTGTTGACGAACTTGATGATCAGCTTGGCGAGCCGATAGGCGGGTGCCGCCTTGCCGGCGAACAGGAAGGTACGAGGCGCCATCTCCATATTCGGGTTTTCCCTCAGCCGGTTGTAGAGCACGACGACTCGCAGGGCGTTGAGCAGCTGCCGCTTATACTCGTGAATGCGCTTGACCTGGCAATCAATGATTGTGTTAGGGTCCACGGCCTGTTGGGTCGTCGCCTTGAGCCAATTGGCAAACTGCACTTTGGCCTTGCGTTTCGTTTGACGGAATGCGTCGCGAAAGCCGTGGTCGTCCGCAAGCCGCTTGAGTTTGCTCAGTTGAGCGAGATCAGTAATCCACCCATTGCCGATGGCTTCGGTGATCGTGGCAGCGAGCGGGGGATTAGCGAGAAGTAGCCAGCGGCGCGGCGTCACACCATTCGTCTTATTGTTGAAACGCTCAGGAAACATCTCAGCTAGGTCCTTGACGGTTGTCGCGCGCAGCAATTCAGAGTGAATCGCAGCGACGCCGTTGGTGCTGTGCGAACCGACGATCGCCAGATTAGCCATGCGAACATTGCGCTGCTGGCCTTCTTCTATCAGACTCATGCGCGCGACGCGTCCTTCGTCGCCGGGATAGCGGCCGCGGACTGAATCAAGGAAGCGACGATTAATCTCGTAAATGATTTCCAGGTGACGCGGCAGCATGGTCTCGAACCATTGGACTGGCCACTTCTCAAGAGCCTCAGGGAGTAGCGTGTGGTTCGTGTAAGCGAACGTCTGCTGCGTGAGATCCCATGCCTGGGCCCATTCAAGGTGTGCTTCATCCAATAGGATGCGTATCAGTTCCGGGATCGCCAGGGTCGGGTGGGTATCATTCAGCTGGATGGCGACTTTTTCAGGCAATGCGCTCCACTCTGAGTTGCTGCGGCGGAAACGGCGCACGAGGTCTGCGAGCGAACATGCCACGAGGAGGTACTGCTGGACTAGGCGCAAGGCACGGCCCATGCTCGTGCTGTCATCGGGATAGAGCACTCGCGTTAGACTGTCCGCGGCGAGAGTCTCAGTAAGGGCCGCAACAAAGTCACCGCTGCTAAACTGCTGGAAATCAAAATAATCTGGGCTGGCCGCGGCCCACAGTCGAAGTGTATTTACAGTCTTACCGCCATAGCCAACGACAGGACGATCGAAAGGGACACCGTACAACATGGACGGCTTGCCGGGAACCGCGCGTAAAGTCCCCCCATGCACCTCGAAGGAACAGTTCAGTTTGATTTCCACTTTCTCCTGTGGACGAACGACCTCCCACGGATCCGGCTGCCGTAGCCAGTTATCCGGCTGCTCGTATTGCCAGCCGTCCTGGATAAGCTGCTTAAAAATGCCATATTCGTATCGCAGGCCGTAGCCCATGGCTGGAAGCTGAATCGTCGCCATGGAGTCAATAAAGCATGCTGCCAGCCGTCCCAGTCCTCCGTTTCCCAACCCAGCGTCGGGTTCTTGCTCCAGCAAGGCGAGCAAATCAACGTCCTGCTGTTTCGCTGTTTGCGTTACGAGCGGATCAAGCAGAAGGTTGGTGACGTTATTGGCCAACGAGCGGCCGAGGAGAAACTCCATGGAAAGGTAGTAAACGCGCTTAGGATTTTTTTGTTCATATGTGTTCTCGGTCAGCACCCATCGCTGCGAAAGGACATCTCGGATGGATCGCGCAACTGCTTCAAAGCGTTCTCGCGGGCCAATCAACTTTTCCTCGATGATATTGTCGAAGTGAAGATGCCGTTCGTACAGCCCGTCAGTTCCCATAAACTGAATGGGGCCGCACCCATATTGCTTGAGAAGTTTGGATGGATCTTCTTGGGCTGCTTTTGCCCCGCTTGCCGCGATACCCTTTGTACTCATCGGAGTCTTCCTCTCTGCAGCTGAGCTGCCATCTACATTCCTCTGAGGCGCGATCCTCACGGACTGGCGTGCCTCGCTACTTCGGGCTCATCCACGTGGCGAGTGTCGTTCCAGAATCGGATCACTGGCCGGGAAAGATCGTTTTCGTAGCCCAAAGCGCTGAGGCTCGCCGTGCTCAACATAAAATATCTGCTGTTGGCCGTCGGTTCGATCCCGAGCCAGCGCGACGCCAATACCCGCATAAAATGCCCGCTTGTGAAAAGTAGGACGTCTCCAGGAATCGCGCGCACTCGGTTAACGACGCGGTCCGCACGGGCGCTGACTTGCTGAGGCGATTCGCCTCCGGGGCAGCCGTCGCGGAACAAGTTCCAGTCCGGTCGCTCCGCGCGGATTTCGGCACCACGGCGCCCTTCATACTTGCCATAGTCCCACTCGACGAGGTCAGGATCGATCTCGGCCAGGGCGCCAAACCCCGCCAGTTCGCATGTCTGACGTGCACGTTGCAACGGACTGGTGAACACCTTTGCGAAAGTCAACCCTTGGAGACGTTCATCGAGTCGCCGAGCGGTGCGCTCGCCATGTTCAGTCAGTGGGAGGTCAGTAAGCCCGGTGTGCTGGCCCGACAAGGTCCATGCGGTTTCACCGTGTCTCGCCAGATAGACTATGGGAAGTTCGTTCTTCAATGCCTCATCCCCCCTACGCCGGAGTTCTCGGCGGTTGCCACTCGTTGTTCCCCGCGTTCGGCCAAGATGCATCGGACAGTATCGCGTGCGATCAGAAGCTCTTCGTTGGTCGGAATTGCGAATGCATGCAAGCTCGAATCATCACTACTGATCTGTCCTTCTAATCCAACCATCCGCCCATTCCTGTTGTCGTCCAGCCTCAATCCTGCCCATTCGAGGCCTTCGCAGATTCGAGCGCGGATGTTAGGTGAGTTCTCGCCGATCCCTCCTGTGAAGACAATGGCATCCGCGCCGCCCATGCAGGCGAGAAATGCGCCAATGTATTTTCTTGCGCGATAACAAAAGACCTCAATGGCAAGGCGTACTCGTCGGTCATCTTGATTTCTTAGTTCCTGCAACAGCACACGCATATCGTTTGTCAGCCCGGAGATGCCTAACAATCCGGACTGGGTGTTGAGTAGAGCATCGACTTCGTGTGCAGACAGGCCTTCTTTCGTGGCGATAAGGTTCACTATAGCTGGATCGATATCGCCAGAGCGGGTCCCCATAGCTAGACCCTCCAGGGGCGTCATGCCCATCGAAGTGTCCACTGAGCGCCCGCTGCTAATGGCCGTAGCAGAGCAACCATTGCCCAGGTGAAGCGTTATCACATGAGTCTGTTCCTCGGTTAACCCACGCAGGGCCCTGTATCGGTCAGCCACATAGCGGTGTGACGTGCCATGAAATCCGTAACGACGAATGTGGTGGCGTCTATACAAGTGATATGGCAAGGCGTAGAGATATGCATGCTCTGCGATGGAATGATGAAACGAGGTGTCAAAAACTGCGACCTGAGGCAATTTTGGACCGAATACTTGCCGCGACGCCAAGATACCCTTGATGTTGTTGGGGTTGTGCAGGGGAGCCAAATCAATGCATTCCTCAATTCCCTTTAACACCTCCTCGGTGATCACGGTAGATTCGGTGAACAATTCGCCCCCGTGAACCACGCGGTGTCCGACGGCATGAATATCGGCCGGAGATCGTACTTCCGTTATTCCTGATTCGTCGGACGTGATCCACCGCACCAGATATTCCAACGAGCTCGAAATATCGGAAAGTGAAGCTGCAAACTTCTGTCTGTGGTCATTGCGTGTGTGGACCGCGATGACCGCTTCTCCTCCGATCCGCTCGACAAGTCCGCGGCACAAGAGCTCATCATTGTTCCGGCCAATCCCGCCAAGATCCATGGCGATCAGCTGGAACTTTAGACTGGAGCTTCCCGAGTTGAGTACGAGAACGTTCATCGGCGCTTTACCAATCGGTCGTGCTCGTGGAGCGCCATGAAATTTGGGCTTTAGTTCGGCACGACCAGGCTAGACCACGAGATCTGGGTACTATTGCGGCCATTTCCAGCCCGCAACGTCCGGCTTATCAGTGCCGTGCTCGTAGGCATAGTTCCGGCACGCAATCTGCTCGTTACGGAATTTCTCCATGGCGTGAGCGCCGATTCGCTGTAGTCTCGGGACACGCTTGATGACGTCCAATGCGAGACTGAAACGATCGATTTCATTCTCGATCGCTAACTCCAAAGGTGTATTGATGTTTCCTTGCTCCTTGTATCCACGGACGTGCATGTTGCTGTGGTTTGTGCGACGGTATGCCAACCGATGGATGAGCCACGGATATCCGTGGAAATTGAAAATAATGGGCTTATCGACTGTGAAAAGCGCATCAAAGTCTCGGTCGGACAAACCGTGAGGATGCTCCGTGCTCGGCTGTAATTTGAATAGATCAACCACATTGATGTAGCGGATCTTGAGATCGGGGAACTCCGTTCTCAACAGCACAATGGCCGCCAGGGTTTCCTGTGTCGGTATATCCCCGGCAGACGCCATCACTACATCTGGCTCGCTCCCTTGGTCGTTGCAGGCTCGATCCCACATGCCAATTCCTTTGGTGCAGTGCGCGATTGCCGCGTCCATGTCCATATATTGAAGGTGCATCTGTTTGTCGCAGACGATCACGTTGACGTAGTTTTCGCTCTTTAGACAATGATTCGCCACCGAAAGCAGGGAATTGACGTCGGGGGGAAGGTAGATGCGTGTGACTGCGGAGCTTTTGTTGACCACTACATCTAGAAAACCGGGATCCTGGTGCGTAAATCCATTGTGGTCCTGCCGCCAGACCGTAGAAGTGACTAAGATGTTGAGCGAGGCGATCTTTTCACGCCATGAAAGGTGATTGCAGATGGAAAGCCACTTGGCGTGTTGATTGAACATCGAGTCTATTACATGGATAAACGCCTCATAGGATGAAATGAAGCCATGGCGTCCCGTGAGCAGATAGCCTTCAAGCATCCCCTCGACAGTATGCTCACTGAGCATCTCAATCACTCGGCCGTCAGGTGCCAACTCTCCACCATCGGAGTCTTCCGGGAAATAGTCAGCAATCCAGAACTTCTTGCTAACTGAATAGATGTCATTCAGTTTGTTGGAAGTGTTTTCGTCGGGACCGAAGACGCGAAAGTTTTTCATGTTTAATTTCATTACATCGCGCAGGAACGCGCCCAGCGGTCGAGTGTTTTCTGCTCGATCCGCTCCGGGGTTTTCGATTTTCAAGGCGTACTGCCGGAAGTCGGGAAGGCGCAAAGCTTTCTTCAGGCGTCCTCCGTTCGCGTGAGGGTTAGCGCCCATGCGCCGCCCGCCGGTCGGTGCGAGTTCTTTCAGTTCCGGGATTAGCTTCCCGCTTTGATCGAAAAGCTCTTCTGGTCTGTAAGCGCGCATCCAACTCTCGAGCTGATGAAGGCGTTCTGGATTCTTTTTGACGTCCGCCATCGGAACCTGATGCGCCCGCCAGAAACCTTCCAGCCTGTGGCCATCAACCTCTTTCGGTGCAGTCCATCCCTTTGGAGTCCTTAACACAATCATGGGCCAGCGAGGACGCTCCGCCACGCCTGTCTTGCGAGCTTCATGCTGATGCTTCTTGATTTCTGCGATACAACGCTCCGTCGTGGCCGCCATTGCTTGGTGCATGCTCTCCGGATCAGAACCCTCGACAAAGTAAGGTATCCATCCGTAGCCTCGGAAGAGGCTTTCTAGCTCCTCGTGACTAGTGCGCGCGAGCAGCGTGGGATTATTAATTTTGTAGCCGTTGAGATGAAGAATCGGCAGGACCGCGCCGTCTCGCACGGGATTAAGGAATTTGTTGATGTGCCAGGAAGTTGCCAGGGGCCCAGTCTCCGCTTCGCCGTCTCCGACTACCGCCGCGACGATCAAATCAGGATTATCGAACGCGGCTCCGCAGGCATGTGAGAGCACGTATCCGAGCTCACCCCCTTCGTGGATTGAACCGGGTGTTTCCGGTGTGCAGTGACTCCCGACGCCCCCTGGAAAGGAAAACTGTCTAAAAAACTCCCGCAGGCCCTCTTCATCTTCGCTCTTGTCCGTATAGATCTCGGAATAGGCCCCTTCTAGGTAAACAGGGGCCAGAACTCCAGGAGCGCCATGGCCCGGTCCCGCCAGGAAGATCATGTCTAAGTCGTATTTTTTGATGAGTCGGTTCAAATGAATGTAGGTAAACGCCAAGCCAGGACTTGCCCCCCAGTGTCCTAGAAGCCGATTCTTGATGTGCTCGGCCTTCAGCGGTTCCCTCAGGAGGGGATTGTCCTGCAGGTAGATCATCCCAAGCATCAAGTAGTTGCAGGCCCGCCAGTAAGCATGGGTCTTACCCAATTCCTCGGCGTTGAGAGGTGTTCCCGCAACGGTTGCTCTCGCTGCGCCGTACGCGCTAATGGAATGCGGTGCCCTTTCAGCTGCTGTTACAGGTGTCATGTCACACTCCTTCGGCGCAGTCACAGATGCGTAAGTCTAGGATCGGCCTAGAACCTTTGGCGCCTGGTAGAACTGACAGGCCTCCTCGCGCAGAACGTAGTGTTACCAGGGGATATCGCTTCAAAAGCCGTCGGAGACTTAGAGACCATACTCGCCATGACGAGCGAAAACTCCCTGCTCTACATTGCACCGTGAGATACATCTGAGCAGTATGCAAGCCGCTTCCTTGGCAGTCTCAAGTCTCGCGTCGATTTTTGTGTCTGGACGGCGTGGAAGACACGGTTGCTCCAAGGTTCGGCTACACCTTGGGACTGTTAGCGACCTAACAGTTTTCTGATTGGAGCAAAAAGGAAAATCTCGGTACCAGTACGTTTTTCTCGGACTTGGCAGGGAGAACGAGGCCCCAGAGGAAGTGCGAAGGTTAGGAGCTCCCAGCCACAAACGGTCCGATCAATCGACTCCGCACCCAGTGAAACCAGGACGAAATGCCGACTCTTTCAAGTCAGAGGGCATCTTAGTCAGGTAAAAGAATTGTTAGTAAACAACCATAGCGGGGTTTTCGCACGATTACCTAATACTACTATGTCATAAACGATGGATACAACAAAAAGGACAGCAAGGGAGCTGTTTGAGCAGAAATCTGGCGAGCTTGATCCGGAGGGTAGCGATCGAGTACGGATTATGCCGCTCGGCGCGAATGCGACGAGCC
>Ga0335078_10002466_pt1 | contig 28055 bp, 32 predicted proteins | sample Lox_Sample_32_FD_206711 | JGI IMG/M metagenome (GOLD analysis project Ga0335078, IMG submission 206711) | Soil microbial communities from Loxahatchee National Wildlife Refuge, Florida, United States - Lox_Sample_3.2 | ecosystem: Environmental > Terrestrial > Soil > Wetlands | place: USA...
CGCGTCCTTTTTCCAGATGTACATCACGTAGTCGAGCTTGGTGATGTCACCCTTCTTGTCGAAGGAGAGGTCGCCGAGCACGGTTTTGAACTTCATGCCCGAGTGCATCTTCTCGGCAACTTTCTTAGGGTCGAGCGATTTCGCCGCTTCCGCCGCCTGCTTGATGACCTGCACGCCGGCGTAGCTATACAGCGTATAGGCTTCCGGCTCGAACGGCTGCGCGCGGTGGCGGAATTCGTCGACGATCTTCTTGGCTTCCGGCTTGTTGCGCGGATCGGGGCCGTAGGTCATCAGCGTGCCCTCGACGCCGGGCCCGCCGACCGCGGCAAACTCATCGGAGGTGATGCCGTCGCCGCCCATCATCGGTGCATTGACGCCCTGGTCGCGCATCTGCCGCACGATCAGGCCGCCTTCGGTGTAGAGGCCGCCGAAGTAGACCAGATCGGCGCCCGATTGTTTGATCTTCGACACCAGCGCGGAATAGTCCTTCTCGCCGGTATTGATGCCTTCGTAGAGCACTTCTTTCATACCGCCGGCGTTGATCGCCTTCTTGGTTTCGTCGGCAAGCCCTTTGCCATAGGTCGTCTTGTCATGGACGACGGCGATCTTCTTGCCCTTGAAATGCTTGAGGATGTACGTGCCGGCGACCTTGCCCTGCTGATCGTCGCGGCCGCAGACGCGGAAGATGTTCCACATCTTGCGCTCGGTGACCGTCGGGTTGGTGGAGGCGGGGGTGATCTCGAGGATGCCGTTTTCCTGGTAGACCTCGGACGAGGGAATGGTGACGCCGGAATTGTAGTTGCCGATCACGAACTTGACCCCATCGCCGGCGAATTTATTGGCGACCGAGACGCCCTGCTTGGGATCGGAAACGTCGTCGCCGTACTCGACGGTGATCTTCTGGCCGAGAATGCCGCCGGCCTTGTTGATGTCTTCGGCCGCCTGGTCGACGCCGTTCTTCATCTGCGCGCCGGTGGCGGCGCTGGGGCCGGTGATCGGGCCGGCCATGCCGAATTTCACTTGCGCCGAGGCGGTTCCCGCCAGTGCAAACCCAAGACCCAGCGCGAGGCTGAGCGTGGTGATCCTCTTCATCGTGTTTTCCCCTTCAGGTGAAGCGGCAGTCGCAACGTGGCGGAATATTACGTCACTGCGGCTTGCGGCGCCAGCGCAGGGGGCCGTTCGGTTCGTTGATCCAGCGATATTGGCTGACCATTTGCGCGGCCCGGGCGGCGCGGAATCCGATGAGGCCGAAGGCCAGGCAAACCAGGCTGTCGGCCAGATAATAATGGGCCGACAACAGCGTGCCGCCGAACAAAGCATAGTGAAAGAAACGCACGGCGGCGCCCAGGATCAGCCCATAGGCGACCACCTGCCACCAAGGCCGCCAGGTCGCCGCGATAGCGCGTCCGGCCAGCGCGGCAGCCCCGCCGCCGAGGATGACGGTGACCAGGATAAAGACGCCGAACGAACCTTCCTCGTGGATGAAACCCTGCATCACGGACCCGCCTGTTGCCGTCCGCCTTCGAGGTAGGCGGACTTGATCTCCGGGCGTTCCAGCAGTTCGCGTCCGCTGCCGCTCAAGGTGATCAGGCCGTTGACCATGACATAGCCGCGGTGGGCGAGCTTGAGCGCATGAAAGGCATTCTGCTCGACCAGGAACACCGTGAGCCGGTCTTGGGCATTGAGCATTTTGATGGCATCGAAAATCTGCCGCACGATCAAGGGCGCAAGACCGAGCGACGGCTCGTCGAGCAGCAGGAGGCGCGGGCGCGCCATCAGCGCGCGGGCGATCGCCAGCATCTGCTGTTCGCCGCCCGACAGCGTGCCGCCGCGCTGATTGAGGCGCTGCTTAAGCCGCGGGAACAACGTCAGCACGTGCTCGAGATCGTGCGCGAAGGCGGATGGATCGGCGGTTGTCGCGCCCATCTGCAGATTCTCCAACACCGTCATGCGCGAGAAGATGCGGCGGCCCTCCGGCGCCTGCGCCAGATTGAGGCGCGCGATCTCATGCGTCGGCATGTGCGTGATATCGCGGCCATCGAAAGTGATGGTGCCCTCGCGTGCCTGCGGATTGCCGCAGATCGTCATCATCAGCGTCGACTTGCCGGCGCCGTTGGCGCCGATGAGGGTGACGACCTCGCCGTCGTTGACGTCGAGGTCGACGCCGCGCAGCGCCATTACCCGGCCATAGAAGGTTTTCACGCCGCGCACAGAGAGGAGGGGGCTAGCCACGACGTAAACCTCTTGCTCCCCCTCCCCCCGAAAGGGGGAGGGTTGGGGAGGGGGTCAACGACCGCTGTTCGTGAGCAACGCGCGCGATTTCTCCTAAAATGCCATTCAAATTCACTAGGACATCATTGTTCCAGAACCGAATGACAATGATACCTTTTGCGCTGAGCCATTCCGTCCGCCGTGCGTCAAGTTGTACGTTTGTCGACTGAGCGTGCTGACCGCCGTCGACCTCAACGCCGAGCCGCAGTGACGGGCAATAAAAATCAAGCATGTATGGTCCGAGAGCGTGCTGACGTCGGAAATTCAACCCGTCGAGTTGATCGCGTCTCAACGCACGCCCAAGCTTAGCTTCGGCCTCGGTCATGGAAGCGCGTAGGCGTCGCGCGCGTTTCGTCATTTCGTCCGTACGGCTGAAGCGCCGTTTTGACCCCCTCCCGGCCGCTTCGCGGCCGACCTCCCCCTTGCAGGAGGAGGTTGGTGCCCGGGGCGCGGTCATAGCCCGACCTCCGCTTCGACCTTGGCGACGTCCTCGTCGGCGACGCCGAGATAGGCGGCGATGACCTTGGGGTCGTTGCGCACGGCTTGCGGATCGCCGTCGGCGATCTTGACGCCGTAGTCGAGCACGACCACGTGATCGGAAATCTCCATCACCACCGACATGTCGTGCTCGATGAGGAGGATGGAAATTCCGTGTTCGTCGCGGATGGTACGCAAGAGCGCGTTGAGTTCGGCGCTTTCGCGCGGATTGAGGCCGGCCGCCGGCTCGTCGAGACAGAGGAGGTGCGGATCCGTGCACATGGCGCGCGCGATTTCCAGCCGCCGCTGCGCGCCGTAAGGAAGATCGCCGGCCGGATTATCGGCGCGCGCGGTGAGCCCGACGCGGTCGAGCCAGCCGCGCGCCTTGTCGATCGCCGCACGCTCGGCGATGCCATACGAGGGAAAGCCGAGAATTCCCAAAACCGTGTAGCCGGAGGCGAGCATCAGCCGATTGTGCTGGGCGACCAATAGATTTTCCAGAACCGTCATGCCCGGAAACAGCCGGATGTTCTGGAAGGTGCGGGCGACCCGCGCCTGCTGCGTCACCAGATATTCCGGCATGCGCTCGAGCTGATAGAGCGTGCCGTTCGGGCGCATGAGCCGGCGCTCGCCGCTGTCGGTCAGCGCTTCCAGCGCGTCCCACATCGCGGCGTCGCCATGGCGCAGGCCGATGCGCCCCTCGCTCGGTTTGTAAAAGCCGGTGATGCAATTGAACACGGTGGTCTTGCCGGCGCCGTTCGGTCCGATCAGCGCAGTGATCTTGCCCTGCCGCGCCTCGAACGACAGATCGTCGACCGCGACCAGTCCGCCGAAGCGCATGGTCAGGTGCTCGACGCGGAGCAGCGTGTCGCCGGCGGCGCCATTATCGTGGCGCATGATCTTGTCCGAAAACCGGTTTCCACTTTTCCGGATCATGCGCTATCCGTGACCTTCCCCGATCAGATCCGCGGCGACGCGCTTGCGCTCCTTCAGGAATACCGAGGGCTCGCGCGTCGAGATCAGCCCGCGCGGGCGCCAGATCATGATCAGCACCATGGCGAAGCCGAACAGCAGCATGCGGTACTGCGTCGGGTCGAAGGTCGGGCCGAAGATCTGCTTGAGGAAGTCGAGCTCGCGCATGATCTCGGTGCCGCCAATCATTGCGATGGCGGCAATGGCGACGCCGATCTGGCTGCCCATGCCGCCCAGCACCACGATCGACAGGATGGTGGCCGACTCCAGGAAGGTGAAGGATTCCGGCGAGATGAAGCCCTGACGCGTGGCGAAGAATGAGCCGGCGAAGCCGGCGAACATCGCGCCCATGGCGAAGGCGGTAAGCTTGGTGTTGGTGGTGTTGATGCCGAGCGAGCGGCAGGCGATCTCATCCTCGCGCAGCGCCTCCCAGGCGCGGCCGACTGGCAGCCGCCGCAGCCGCATCGTGATGAAGGCGGTGAGCAGCGCCAGCGCGAGGATGATGTAATAGAGGAAGATCACGCGGTAGAGCGGCGAGAACTCCAGACCGAACACGGCAGCAAATCCGTTGTCGTCGGCGTTGAACGGAATGCCGAAGAAGGTCGGCCGCGGGATGCCGGTGATGCCGGCGTAGCCGTTGGTGAGATCAACCCAATTGATGATGACGATGCGGATGATCTCGCCGAAGGCGAGCGTGACGATGGCGAGATAGTCGCCGCGCAGGCGCAGCACCGGAAAGCCGAGCAGGACGCCCCAAAACGAGGAGAGAATGCCGGCGAGCGGCAGCAGCATCCAGAACGAAAAGCCGAAGGTCTTGGCCAAGAGCGCGTAAGAATAGGCGCCGACCGCATAGAAGGCGACATAGCCGAGGTCGAGCAGGCCGGCGAGGCCGACCACGATGTTCAGCCCCCAGCCGAGCATCACATAGATCAGAATCTGGATGCCGAAATTGTCGATCCATTTGAGCGCGCCGCCGAAGCCGTTGATGGCAATGACGAGCGGCGGATAGATGATGACGAAGCCGATGGCGAAGGGCCCGAACCATCGGCGCGTCCATTCGCGCGCGGCCGAAGGTGCGACGACCGGTCGCTGCCGGCGCTGAACGAGATATGGCGCAAGCGTCATGGAAAAGACAAAGCGGGCAATCGCGACAAAGGCGACGAGCCCGAACAACAGCGGCCAGCGTGAAACGACGATCAGGTTGTTCTGGAAATCGGTGACCGTCTGGAAGCCGACCAGCGGCAGGAATAGGCCGAAAGCGAGCAGGGCGGTGAAGCCCGCGTCGCGCAGCGCGCGGGCCAGGGGGACGCGCTTGTCTGGCGCGCCGGCGTCCATCTCACACCTTCTCGACGTCCGGCCGCCCGAACAAGCCCTGCGGCAGGAAGATCAAGGTGATCGCCAGCACGGAGAAGGCGGCGACGTCCTTGTAGTCGATGGAAAAATAGGCCGACCACATGGTTTCGATCAGCCCGATCAGCAGGCCGCCGATTACCGCGCCGGGCAGCGAGCCGATGCCGCCGAGCACCGCGGCGGTGAACGCCTTCACGCCGGGCACGAAGCCGTCGGAGAACGTGACCACGCCGTAATACATCAGGTACATGGTGCCGGCGACGGCGGCGAGCGCCGCGGCGATGACGAAGGTCATCGAGATCGTCTGGTCGACGTTGACGCCGACCAGCGCGGCCATTCTCTGGTCCTGCTCGCAGGCGCGTTGCGCGCGGCCGAGTTTGGTCTTGGCGACCAGATACCAGAATGCCGCCAGCAGCACGGCGGTGACGCCCCAGATGATGAGCTGCTTGTACGACAGCGTGACCGCATAGCCGTGCCCGTTCAGGACGACGAATTCTCCCTGCACCATCGGCGGGATCGGCTTGTTGCGCGGCCCCTGGCTGACCTGCACGAAATTGGACAGGAAGATCGACATGCCGATCGCCGAGATCAGCGGCGCGAGACGGAACGAGCCGCGCAACGGCCGGTAGGCGACGCGCTCGATCGCCCAGTTGATCAGCGAGGTGAACAGCATGGCGACGATCAGCACGATGAACAGCGCCAGCGCGATCGAGGTGATGCCGAGCCAGGTGGTGAGGATGAGGAAGGCGATCAACGCGATGAAGGCGGAGACCATGAACACGTCGCCATGGGCGAAATTGACCATGCCGATGATGCCGAACACCATGGTGTAGCCGATGGCGATCAGGCCATAGATCGAGCCGAGGGTGATGCCATTGATGAGCTGCTGGAGGAAAACTTCCATGCGTTGCGCCCACGCCCCTCGCGTCTGGCCGCCCCGGCTGACGGTCATTATATCGATTCCACAAGGCTTAACAGGGCGTGGCGGGAGCGGCAACGCTGGCCGTCGGGCGTGTTACTAAGTCAGGCCGGCAATCGGAGAACCGCCAGGGAAAGCCGCATGTCCCCAAGCACGGAAGTCGCCGTCCGCATCGGTGCCGCCGCCGCGGTTTTCACCGTGATGGCGTTCTGGGAGTGGTTCGCCCCGCGCCGCCGCCTGATCGCCGGCCGGCGGCCGCGCTGGCCCGGCAACCTTGGCATCCTCGCCATCGACATTATCGCGGTGCGGCTTTTGGTGCCGACCGCGGCGGTCGGGGTGGCGTTGATCGCCGCCGAGCGCGGCTGGGGGCTGTTCAATATACTGGCGCTGCCGGCCTGGGCGGCGATCCCGCTCGGGGTGATCGCGCTCGATCTCGTCATCTACGGCCAGCACGTCGTGTTCCATTACGTGCCGGCGCTGTGGCGCCTGCACCGCATGCATCACGCCGATCTCGACATCGACGTGACCACCGGCGTGCGCTTCCATCCGTTGGAAATTCTGCTGTCGCTGGCGATCAAGATGGCGGCGGTGGTGGCGCTCGGCGCGCCCGCAGTCGCGGTGCTGATCTTCGAAGTGCTGCTCAACGCCACGTCGATGTTCAACCACAGCAACGTCGCCTTGCCGCCGCGGCTTGAGCCGGTCGCGCGCTGGATCGTGGTCACGCCGCAGATGCACCAGGTGCATCATTCAATCGAGCGCGCGGAGACCGACAGCAATTTCGGCTTCAATCTGCCGTGGTGGGATCGCCTGTTCGGCACCTACCGCGCAAAGCCGGCGGTCGGCGAGCAGGGGATGACGATCGGTCTGCCAATTTTTCGCGACATCGTAGAGTCAAGAATTATCCGGCTGCTGACGCAGCCGTTCCGGAATGCCCGTTAGTGAAGTCCACCGAAGACCCAGATCAGCAGCAGGATCGGCAGTGGAATTCCCAAGAGCCAAAGCAATAAATAGCGTCCCATAGCGTATCCCTCAGTCTTTGCGTTGCGTGTGACTGGAGGAACTTCCGGCATCGCGCGACGGTTCCTGAACACCGCACGGCTTTTGTTTGGAACTGAACGTAACGGTAGGACGTTGATGCGATGTTCGGGCGGGGAGCGCGAACGTTGGAAGGAAACAAAATGAACCAGAACCAAAACCCCAGCCAGAAGCCGGGCCAGCAGCAGCAGGGCGGTCAGCCCGGCCAGCAGGGCGGCCAGCAGCAGGGCGGCGGGCAGCAGAAGCCCGGCCAGCAACAGCAGCAGCAACAGAACCGCCCGGGTCAGGGCGGGCAGCAGGGCCAGCAGAACCGCTAACGCGCTGCAGCACGAGACACGAGAGCCCCGTCAAAAATGGCGGGGCTTTTCGTTTAAGCGGCGGTGGACAGCAGTGGCTGGGCCTTCGGCGACATTGGCCTGATCCGCGGCCTCGCATATGCTCACGCCATGGCCTCGTCACCGCTCCCGCTGTTTCACCTTTACGGCGATCCGCCGGACGACAGCGCGTTCGACTTCATTCACATCGAGACGATTGCCTCGCGCTCGTCGGTGCACGACTGGACCATCCGCGCGCATCGCCACCGCAACCTGTTCCAGATCCTCTTGATCGAGAAGGGCGGCGGCGAGATGAATTTCGAGACCGCGACTGTGCCGTTTGCCGCGCCGGCGGCGATCCTGGTGCCGGCGACCACCGCGCACGGCTTCCGCTTCACGCCGCAGGTCACCGACGGCTGGGTGGTGAGCTTCACCGAGGACGTCGCCGACGCGCTCGGCGACCAGTCGGGTGAGGCGCTGGCGCGGTTGAAAGCCGTGGCGGCCGACCCGGTGGTGCCGCTCGCCGGCGCGAGCGAGGCCAAGCGACTGACGACGCTGTGCGCCGATTTGAACGAAGAAGCTTCGCTCGCGCGTGAAGGCTATCGGCTGGCGATGCGCGGACTATTGGCCTTGATCGCCATCGAGGTGGTGCGGCTGGCGGTGAGCCGCGCCCGGACCGGCACGGTGACGCTGACGCGCGCCGATGCACGGGTCGAGGAATTGCGCCGGCTCCTCGACGAGCATTTCCGCAAAGAGCGGCTGATCAGCTTCTACGCCGAGAAGCTGGCGATGACCGCCGACCGGCTCAACGATCACGTCAAGCGGGCGACCGGCGTCACCGCCGGCCATCTGATCCGTCAACGCGTGCTGACCGAAGCCAAGCGCCAACTCGTGTTCACCAACCAGCCGATCCACGAGATTTCCTACGACCTCGCCTTTTCCGATCCTTCCCATTTCACCCGTTTCTTCCGCAAGCAGACCGGCATGACGCCGCAGGCCTTCCGCGAGGGGCGCGGCGGGTAACATTAAGCGACGGGCTTAACCGGTAAGGTAAAGTTTCGGTTTCTTTTGAAATCCGCATTTGAAATGCTTAGCCATGGTGTCTGTCTGAGGAGGACGCCATGCGTAAATTGTCCGGCGCCGCGGTCGCAATCATCGTCGGAGTTGCGTTTTATTTCGCGCTGAGCTGGGGCATCGATGGCTTCCGCGTCCTCACCTCGCCGAGCTACGGGCTCGACGACGTCTGGCGGTCGCAATTCGTCTTCGCCATCGGCAGCATCTTCGGCTTAAGCCCGGTCGGGCTGATCAAGCTCGCCGCGTTTTTCGGCGCGGTGAAGCTCGCCGTCGCCGCAGTGTGCGCGGTTCACATCCTCGACCGCCTGCGCGCTCTGATCGCCGGCAAGCCGGACCCGGACATTCTCGAGGGTGGCCTGATCCTGGTCGTGCTGATCAGCATCGTCTCGGTCGGCCCCGCGATCTGGTCGCATAACGCCGAATTGGTGCGCGAAACGACGATCCAGCTCTTGCTCGCGGCAATCGCTACCGCGCTGTCTTTGCTCGAGCGCAGCAGCAGCCGTCCGGTGGAAGCGCCGGAGCCCGCTGTCATCACCGAGCTTGCGGCGACGCCGCGCGGCGCGCCCTGGTACTCGCCGTTCCGCTAGGGACGCGAGCGCGAACTCATCTGGTTTCGACTTTCGCCGTAGCTTGTCCGCCAGGGCGGGCTACTTCGCCTTCGCCAACTCCGCCATCACCTCGGCGGCCTCCTTGAAGGCGTGGTTGGCGGCCGGCACGCCGCAATAGATCGCCTGCTGCAGAATGACTTCCTTGATGTCGGCTTCGGTGAAGCCTCCTTCGGCCAGCGCCGCGCGCACGTGCAGGCGGAATTCGTCCCATTGGCCGAGCGCGATCATGGTGCCGATCACCAGCACGCGACGGGTGCGCTCGTCGAAATGCGGCCGCCTCCACACCTCACCCCAGGCGTAGCGGGTGATGAGGTTTTGGAATTCCTCATTGAACGGCGTCTTCTTCGCGTTGGCGCGATCGACCCATTCGTTGCCCAGCACCTGGCGGCGCCGGGCCATGCCTTTTTCGTGGCGATCCTTCTCGTCCATGACTAATTCAACAAGAAATTGAGCGCTGCTTCGGTGAAGGCTTTCGGCTGCTCGATATTGGAGATGTGCGCGGCATCGAGCGTCACCAGCTTGGCGCCTTTGATGGCCTTGGCGATGCCTTCGCCGGCCGCGGGCGGTGTGGCGGGATCGTGCTTGCCGACGACCACCAGGGTCGGCGTCGTGATGCGCGGATTGGAGTCGCGGAAGTCCATATCGCGCACGGCCTCGACGCAGGCGATATAGCCGTCGAGATTGCTGGCAACGAACATCTCCGTCATGCGTGCGATCGTCTGCGGCGCGCGCTCGATGAAGCCCTTGGTGAACCAGCGCTCCATGTTCATGCCGACTATGTGCTTGAGGCCGTTTTCGCGCACGGTTTTGATGCGGTCGGCCCACGGCGCCTTGTCGGCATAATAGAAATTGGTATTGGCGAGGATGAGTTTCTCGACCCGATCCGGCGCGTTGGCGCCGAGCCACTGGCCGTCCATGCCGCCCATCGACAGCCCGCACCAGTTCGCTTTCTTGATCTTGAGCGCGTCGAGGATATTGATGATGTCACGGCCGAACAGGGCAAAATTGTAGGGACCCGTGGTCGTGCCCGACTTGCCGTGGCCGCGGCGGTCCCAGCGCACCAGGCGGAAATGCTTGGCGAACTCGGCCGTCTGGTCGTCCCACATATGCAGGTCGGTGCCAAGCGAATTCGACAGCATCAAAACCGGGGCGCCGTCGCGGCCCTCGACCTCGACATTGAGCGGGCAGCCGTCGTCGGCCGTAGTGATGGGCATGAAAGACCTCCTGGCGTCGCTTCCGTGTTGTTGGACGACACCCATAAAGGGCTGCGCGGGCTCTGCAAAGCTCTTTTCAGCGCGCCCGCGAAGGCTTAAGCCGTGCCCTGGATTTGGAATGGTCGCGTGAGGAGATGCCGATGGCGATGACAATGACGGGCGAGGTGCAGCTTCCCGCTACGCGTGAGGTGGTGTGGGCCAAGCTCAACGACGCCGACGTGTTGAAAGCCTGCATCCCGGGCTGCGAGGAGCTCAACAAGCTGTCCGACACCGAATTCCAGGCCGTCACCCTCACCAAGATCGGGCCGGTGAAGGCTCGGTTCAAAGGCCGCGTCCATTTGACCGACCTCAGCCCGCCCAACGGCTACAAGATTTCCGGCGAGGGCGACGGCGGGGTCGCCGGCTTCGCCAAAGGCGGCGCAACGGTGGCTTTGAGCGACAAAGACGGCGGCACGCTGCTCACCTACAACGTCGAGGCGCAGATCGGCGGCAAACTCGCCCAGCTCGGCCAACGCCTGGTCAACGGAGCGGCAAAGAAGATCGCGGATGATTTTTTCAAGAACTTTGCCGCGATGATGAGTCCGCCGCCGGCCTGACGAAAAATGCCGCCCGCTTTGCACGGACGGCTTGTTCCGTGTGCGATGGCGGGAGCCTTAATCCAGCTCACGGGCAGGGATGACGAAGCCCATCGTAGCCGAGGTAGGTCCCGGACGCCGGATCATAAGACTTGAACCGCGACATACAGTACCTCGCGGCGCCGCCGTCCACATTGGCCGGTCCCGGTTCGTAGGCATAATCGGGTACGTAGGCATAGTCAGGCCCGTAGTAATAACCGGGCCCGTAGTAGCCATAGGGCCCTTGCGCCGCGAGCCCGCCCAAGATGGCGCCGGCCGCGAAGCCTGCAAGTGCGCCGCCGCCGCCGTGCCAGCCATGATGCCAGTAGCGTGCCTGCGCCGGCGAAACAGCAAGCATGCTGGATGCCAGCGCTAGCACGGCGGCGCCCGCCATGATTTTGATGCGCATGAGAAATCTCCTTCGTCTTCGCTGCTCAGGGAATCAAGCCGCGAGGCGGCGCTCTGTTCCGTTAAGTTTTCGTAGGGGAGGCGGTGCGACGCATCATCTCGCATTTCGCCTTTCGAATCCCTTGACCCAGCCGGGCATCGGGGTTCAGAGTTATTTCCGATCCAAGGCGCATTCGGACCGAAATCGGCGAGATTTCGCATCCGAGCGGCCGCCGCCCTTACCAGGCGAAGCGAAAAGAGGGCTTTTGGCCCCAATTTGGGAGGAAGGTCATGCCGACGGTGTCCATGACGGTGAACGGTAAAACCGTCACCGGCGAGGTCGAAGCGCGCACATTGCTGGTGCAATTCCTGCGTGAGAATCTGCGGCTGACCGGCACGCATGTGGGCTGCGACACCTCGCAATGCGGCGCCTGCGTCATTCACCTTGATGGCATCGCGGCCAAATCCTGCACGCTGCTCGCCCTGCAATGCGAGGGCGCTCATGTCACCACCATCGAGGGCCTCGCCGAGCCGGGCGGTCCCTTGCATCCGATGCAGGAAGCCTTCCGCGAAAACCACGGCCTGCAATGCGGCTACTGCACGCCGGGCATGATCATGGCCGCGCTCGATATCGTGCGCCGCAAGGGCAACGATCTCGACGAGCACACCATTCGCGAGCAGCTCGACGGCAACATCTGCCGCTGCACCGGCTACCACAACATCGTCAAGGCGATCGCCGCGGGAGCGAAAGCGATGGGCAAAGGCGGCGCGCGTCAAGCCGCCGAATAAAGTTAAAAAAATACAACGGGAGAAAACCGCCATGAGCGCGACCGGAATCGGCGCGGCGGTGCGCCGCAAGGAAGACTTCCGCTTTGTCACCGGCAACGGCCAATATACCGACGACGTGGTGCGCCCGGGCGAGACCCGCGCCGTGTTTGTGCGCTCGCCGCACGCCCACGCCAAGATCAAGAGCATCGACGTCAGCGCGGCGAAGACCATGCCGGGCGTGCTCGCGGTGCTCACCGGCAGCGAGCTCGCCAACGACAAGATCGGCAATCTGATCTGCGGCTGGATGATCCACTCCAAGGACGGCTCGCCGATGAAGATGGCGCCCCATCCGGCGCTCGCCGCCGGTACGGTCAACCATGTCGGCGACGCTGTGGCGGTGGTGATCGGCGAGACGCTTGCCGCAGCGCGCGACGCCGCCGAGAAGGTCGAGGTCGACTACGAGCTGTTGCCGGCGGTGACCGATCCGGCCAAGGCCAAGTCGGGTCCGCAAATCCACGAGGTCGCGCCGAAGAACACCATCTACGAATGGTCGCTGGGCGACGCCAAGGCGGTGGACGCAGCCTTTGCCGCCGCCAAGCACGTGACCAAGCTCGACATCGTCAACAATCGCCTGGTGCCCAACGCGATCGAGCCGCGCGCGGCGCTGGCCGAATACGACGCCGGCACCGATCAGCTCACGCTGTGGAACACGACGCAGAACCCGCACGTTTCGCGGCTGGTCATCGCCGCTTTCGTCGGCATGGCGCCGGAGCACAAATTGCGGGTGATCGCGCCCGACGTCGGCGGCGGCTTCGGCTCCAAGATTTTCATTTATCCGGAGGAAGTCGTCTGCCTCTGGGCCTCGCGCAAGGTGCGCCGCCCGGTGAAATGGGTGGCCGAGCGGGCGGAGTCCTTCGTCACCGACGCGCACGGCCGCGACCATGTTACCCATGCCGAGCTCGCGCTCGACGAGCACGGCAGGATCCTGGCGTTGCGCGCCAAAACCATCGCCAATCTCGGCGCCTATATGTCGACCTTCTCGTCGTCGGTGCCGACCTATCTCTACGGCACGCTGCTGTCGGGCCAGTACGACATCCCGCAGATCTATTGCGAGGTGGACGCGGTCTACACCAACACCGTGCCCGTCGACGCCTATCGCGGCGCCGGGCGTCCCGAGGCGACCTTCGTGGTCGAGCGGCTGGTCGAGGTCGCGTCGCGGCAGATGGGGCTCGAGCCCGCGGAAATCCGCAAGCGCAACTTCATCAAGACCTTCCCGCACCAGACGCCGGTGATCATGGCCTATGACGCCGGCGACTATCACGCCTCGCTGAAGAAGGCGCTTGAGATTGCCGACGTGAAGGGCTTTGGCAAGCGTAAGCGCGAGGCAGCGCGGCACGGCAAGCTGCGTGGGCTTGGTTTTTCCACCTATATCGAAGCCTGCGGCATTGCGCCTTCGCAAGCGGTTGGCTCGCTCGGCGCCGGCGTCGGTTTGTGGGAATCCGCCGAAGTGCGGGTCAATCCAACCGGCTCGGTGGAAGTGCTCACCGGCTGCCACGCGCACGGGCAGGGGCACGAGACGACTTTTGCGCAGCTAGTTTCCGAGCGCCTCGGCATTCCGTTCGAGAACGTCTCGATCGTGCACGGCGACACCGACAAAGTGCAATTCGGCATGGGCACCTACGGCTCGCGCTCCGGCGCGGTCGGCATGTCGGCGATCGTCAAGGCGCTCGACAAGATCGAAGCCAAGGCCAAGAAGGTCGCGGCTTTCATGATGGAAGCGGCGGAAGGCGATATCGAGTTTAAGGACGGCAAGTTCACCGTCGCCGGCACCGACAAGTCGGCGGCCTGGGGCGACGTCGCGCTCAACGCCTACATCGCACACAAGTTCACCGGCGCCGAACTGGAGCCGGGCCTGAAGGAAACCTCGTTCTACGATCCGACCAATTTCACCTTCCCGGCCGGCTGCCACATTTGTGAGGTCGAGGTCGACGCCGACACCGGCAAGACCGAGGTCGTGAACTGGACCGCGGTCGACGACTTCGGCACGGTGATCAATCCGATGATCGTCGAGGGCCAGGTGCACGGCGGCATCGCGCAGGGCGTCGGCCAGGCGCTGCTCGAAGGCGCCGTCTACGACAAAGACGGCCAACTCCTCACCGGCTCGCTCATGGACTACACCATGCCGCGCGCGCACGATCTGCCGTCGTTCCACGTCGGCATGACCGAAACCAAATCCCCGTCCAATCCGCTCGGCATCAAAGGCTGCGGCGAGGCCGGCGCAATCGCCGCGCCCGCCGCGGTGATCAACGCCATCACCGACGCGATTGGCACCGAAAATCTTGCCATGCCGGCGACCGCCAATGCAGTGTGGGCGGCGCTGCAAAGCGCTAAGCCGCGCCAGGCTGCTTAAAGGAGACCGAGATGTACAATTTCACCTTTCATCGTCCGACCACGGTCCGCCAGGCGGCCGGCCTGTTGGCGCGCAATCCGGAGGCGAAACTGCTCGCCGGCGGCCATTCACTGATCCCGGTCATGAAGCAGCGGCTGGCGCAGCCGTCGGCGCTGATCGACCTGTCATTGGTCGAAGGCATGGCCGGCGTCGAGCAGAAGGGGCGCTCGATCGTGATCGGCGCCATGACGCGGCACACCGACGCCGCGAACTCGCCGGTGTTACAGCAGGCGCTTCCCGGCCTCGCCATGGTGCCGAATTCTATCGGCGATCCGCAGGTGCGTAACCGCGGCACCATCGGCGGCTCGATCGCCAACAACGATCCGAACGCCGACTACCCGGCGGCGTGCCTCGGCTTGGGCGCGACCATCATCACCAACAAGCGGCGTATCGCGGCGGACGAATTCTTCACCGGCATGTTCTCGACCGCGCTGGAAGACGGCGAGATCATCACCAAAGTCAGTTTCCCCATCGCCAAGAAGGCGGCCTACGAGAAATTCAAGCACCCAGCCTCGGGCTTCGCCTTGGTCGGCGTGTTCGTGAGCAAGCGCGGCGCCGACATTCGCGTGGCGGTGACCGGCGCCGGGTCGAACGGCGTGTTCCGGGTGAAGTCGTTCGAGGAGGCGCTGAAGAAGCGCTTCGCTGCGAAGTCGCTCGAGGGCATGAGCATTCCCGCGACGGGGATGAACAGCGACATCCACGCCAGCCCCGAATATCGCGCGCATCTCGTCGGCGTCCTGGCGCGCCGCGCGGTGGCGAAAGCGACGGCGTAAGAATTTTCTGTCATTCCGGGACGCGGCCGCAAGGTTTGCTTTGCTCGCGTCTCGGAAAGACGGGGTGAGTTACTCCGCCTTGTCCAACTCGCTCAACAGATCGTGCAGGTCGAGCGGGCGGGTGAACATCTGCAAGGAGCCGTCCGGCTTATCCGGCCATTCTTCTTTCGGCCGGTCGCGATAGAGTTCGACGCCGTTGTCGTCGGGATCGCGCAGATAGAGTGCCTCGGAGACGCCGTGATCGCTGGCGCCTTCGAGCGGGATCTTGGCGACGATCAGCCGGCGCAGCGCGTCGGCCAAGAGCCGCCGGGTGGGGTACAAAATCGCGGTATGGTAAAGCCCGGTGGTGCCGGGAGGCGGCGGCGAGCCGCCCAGGCTCTCCCAGGTGTTCAAGCCGAAATGGTGATGATAGCCGCCGGCCGAGATGAAGGCAGCGCCGGGCCGGGTGGTGGTCACCTCAAAACCCAAGACGCCGCAATAGAAATCGAGCGCTCGCTGCAGATCGGCCACCTTCAGATGCACGTGGCCGATGCGCACCCCGGCGTCGATGGTGGGCAAGCGCAGGGCGGTCTTTTCGGCGGTCTCGGCGTTGGACATGGCAGTTATCCTGGGCTGGTGGCGGGTCGCCTCGAGCTATAAATGTAGGCTGGGGCCCGCGCCGGTTAAAGTGTCATCGAGGTGACCTAGGAATGGCTTTGAAACCGCTGCCCGGCAGCATTGACGCCACACTCGATCTCTTGGCCAAGGCCGACTATGTCGGCGATCGCTCGTTGGCGACGGTGCTCTATCTCGCGCTGAAAATGGGCCGGCCGCTGTTCCTCGAGGGCGAGGCCGGCGTCGGCAAGACCGAGATCGCCAAGGTCTTGAGCCAGGCGCTCGGCCGCCGCTTGATCCGCCTGCAATGCTATGAGGGTCTCGATATCTCATCGGCCGTCTACGAATGGAATTACGGCGCGCAGATGATCGCCATTCGCCTCGCCGAAGCCGAGCACGAGGGTGACCGCGAGCGGGTCGAGCATGACGTGTTTTCGGAGCGCTTCCTGATCAAGCGGCCGCTGCTGCAGGCGCTCGAGCCAGACCCGGACGGTCCGCCGGTGCTGCTGATCGACGAGATCGACCGCACCGACGAAGCCTTCGAGGCGTTCCTCCTGGAAGTGCTGGCCGACTTCCAGGTGACCGTGCCGGAATTAGGCACCATCAAGGCGCCGCATCCGCCCATCGTGGTGATCACCTCCAACCGCACGCGCGAGGTGCACGACGCGCTCAAGCGCCGCTGCCTTTATCATTGGGTCGGCTATCCGAATGCCGAGCGCGAGTTGAAGATCGTGCGCACCAAGGTGCCGAGCATTTCGAAAAAGCTATCCGAGCAGGTGGTCGCCTTCGTGCAGGCGCTGCGCAAGGAGGACCTGTTCAAATCGCCCGGCGTCGCCGAGACGCTCGACTGGGCCGGCGCGCTCACCGAACTCGACGTGGTCGCGCTCGATCCGGCGACGGTGTCGGACACGCTCGGCGCGCTGTTGAAATATCAGGATGACATCGTCCGCCTCGACGGCACCAAAGTGAAAGCGCTGCTTGACGAGGCGAAGTCGGAGCTCAGGGCGGCGGAGTAGTGTGCATGGCCGACGGCCGCCTCGCCGAGAACATCCTCTACTTCGCGCGCGCGCTGCGCGCGGCGGGTATTCCGGTCGGCCCGGGCGCGGTGCTCGACGCGCTGGAAGCGGTGCAAGTCGCGCAGGTCGGCGACCGCGACGATTTCTACTGGACGCTGCACGCGGTGTTCGTGAAGCGGCACGAGCACACGCTTCTGTTCGATCAGGCCTTCCGCGTCTTCTTCCGCAAGCGCGGCTATATCGACAAGCTGATCGCCTCGATGCTGCCGGGCACCCCACCAGGCGAGCCCAAGGCGCCGCCGCCCGGCGCGCAACGCATCCAAGAGGCGCTGTTCGGCGGGCTCGATCGGCGCGAGGATTCATCCGAAGTCGAGGTCGACGCGCGGCTCACCGTCTCCGACCGCGAGGTGCTGCAGAAGAAGGACTTCGCGCAGATGACCGCGGCTGAAATTGCCGAGGCCAAGCAGGCGATCGCGCGGCTGGCGCTGCCGCTCGATCTGCTGCGCACGCGGCGGCTCGCCGCTAGCCGGCGCGGGCACATGGTCGACATTCGCCGCACGTTGCGCGCCAGCATGAAGGCGGGTGGGGCGGTGATCGATCTCAAATATCTCGGGCCGCGCCAGAAAGAGCCGCCGATCGTGGCGCTCTTGGACATCTCCGGCTCGATGAGCCAGTACACCCGGCTGTTCCTGCATTTCCTGCACGCGTTGAGCGAACGCGAGAAGCGCGTCACGACTTTCCTGTTCGGCACGCGGCTGACCAACGTCACCCGCGCCATCCACGCGCGCGATCCGGACGAGGCGCTCGCGGCCTGCTCGGCCAACGTCGCCGATTGGTCTGGCGGCACGCGCATCGCCTCGTCATTGCGCGAGTTCAACAAGCGCTGGTCGCGCCGGGTGCTCGGCCAAGGCGCAGTGGTGCTGTTGATCAGCGACGGGCTTGAGCGCGATGCCGATGATGCGTTAGCCTTCGAGATGGACCGGTTACACCGCTCGTGCCGCCGGCTGGTTTGGCTCAACCCTCTTCTCCGCTTTGAGGGGTTTGAAGCCCGCGCCAAGGGCGTGCGAACCATGTTGCCGCATGTTGACGAACTGCGGCCGATCCACAATCTGGATTCGATGAGCGAACTGGTGCGTTCTTTGTCGGGCGCGCCGGGCAAGGATTACGATCCGAAGCTGTGGCTGCCGCGCGCGGCCTGACGGAGGTCCCTATGCTTTCACGCGACGAAGACATTCTCAAAGCCGCCGAGGACTGGCGCAAGGCCGGGCGCGGCGTGGCGCTGGCGACCGTGGTCGAGACCTGGGGCTCGGCGCCGCGGCCGGTCGGCTCCAATCTGGTGATCGACAACGATGGCAATTTCTTAGGCTCGGTATCCGGCGGCTGCGTCGAAGGCGCGGTGGTGACGGAGGCCATCGACGTCATCGACAGCGGCAAGCCGAAAATGTTGGAATTCGGCGTCGCCGACGAAACTGCTTGGAACGTCGGCCTTTCCTGCGGCGGCACCATCCGGGTTTATGTGGAGAAGGTCAGTTGAAACTCGACATCCTGCATGCACTCAACGGCGAACGCGCGGCGCGCCGCGCCGTCGTCGTCGTCACCGCCGTCGCGAGTGGCGAGCAGCGGCTGGTCAGAGCCGCGGATATCGCCAGGGATCCGCTGCGCGACCTCATCGAAAAACGCATCCGCATGGCGAAGAGCGGCATGGAGGAAACGCCGCAAGGCCGCGTGTTTTTCACCGTACACGTGCCATCGCCGCAACTGGTGATCACTGGCGCGGTGCACATCAGCCAGACGCTGGCGCCGGTCGGACAATTGCTCGGCTATGACGTGACCATCGTCGATCCGCGGACGGCCTTTGCCTCGATCGAGCGTTTTCCGGACGTCAAGGTGATCGCGGAATGGCCGGACGTCGCGTTGCCGCCGCTTAATGTCGATCGCTATACCGCCTTCGTCGCGCTCACCCACGATCCGAAGATCGACGATCCGGCTCTCAAGCACGCGCTCTCCCGCGACTGCTTCTACATCGGCGCGCTCGGCTCGCGGAAGACGCATGCCAAGCGCGTCGCGCGGCTGAAGGAGGCGGGGCTCAGCGACGCCGACATCGCCCGCATCCATGCGCCGATCGGCCTCGACATCGGCGCGGTATCGCCGGCCGAGATCGCCATCTCCATCATGGCCGAGATCACCGCGCGGCTGCGTCTGAAGACGGAGAAGGCGGAGGCGGCATGAAATTCGGCCCCGTCGCCCCGACCGACGCGCTCGGCGCCACGGCGGTGCATTCCATCCGCCAAGGCGACCTCGTGCTCAAGAAGGGCACGCTGATCGGGCCCTCCGAGGTGGCGGCGCTGAACGCCGCCGGGGTGAAGGAGGTCGTGGTCGCGCGGCTCGAGCCGGGCGACGTGTCGGAGGATCAGGCCGCCGCCGATATCGCTGCGGCTGTGCAAGGCGAGGGCGTGCGCACGGACCGCGCCTTTACCGGGCGCTGCAATCTGTTCGCGGAAACCTCCGGCGTCCTCGTCGTCGACAAGGACGCCATCGACCGGCTCAACCGCATCGACGAGGCGGTGACCTTGGCCACGCTGCCGGCGTTCAAGCCGGTGGTCGAAGGCGAGATGATCGCCACCGTGAAGATCATCCCCTTCGCGGTTTCACGTAGCGCGCGCGATAAGGCGGTGGCGGAGGCGGCAAAAGCAAAGCCGGGCATCCGCGTCGCGCCCTACAAGGTGCGCAAGGTCGGCGTGGTGTCGACTGTGCTGCCGGGACTTTCGCCGAAAGTCATCGAAAAAACGCTCAAGATCACCTCGGCCCGCATCGCGCCTGCCGGCGCCTCCATCGTGGCCGAACGCCGCGTGCCGCACGCAACGGCGGCGCTCGCGGGCGCCATCGACGAGGTGGGCAAAGCCGGAGTCGAACTGGTGATCGTATTCGGCGCCTCCGCCATCGCCGACCGCCGCGATGTCATTCCGGCGGCGGTCGAAGCGGTCGGCGGCGAGATCGAGCATTTCGGCATGCCGGTCGACCCCGGCAATCTGATGCTGATCGGCCGCCTGCATGGCCCGGCAGTCATCGGCGCACCGGGCTGCGCGCGCTCGCCGAAGGAAAACGGTTTCGATTGGGTGTTGATGCGCCTTCTCGCTGGCTTGCCGGTCAGCCGTGCCGACATCACCGGCATGGGCGTCGGCGGCCTGCTCATGGAAATCGTTACCCGGCCGCAGCCGCGCAGCGAGCCGGCGCCAGAAAAAGGCCGCCGCATTGCCGCGGTCGTGCTGGCGGCGGGCCGCTCCACCCGCATGGGCGCGATCAACAAGCTGATCGCCGAGATCGGCGGCAAGCCGCTGGGGCGCATCGCCGCCGAGCAGGCGCTGGCCTCGCGCGCCAAGCCCGTCATCGTCGTTACCGGTCACGAGCGCGACCGCGTGGAAGCAGCACTGGCCGGCCTTCCCGTCCGCTTCGTGCATAACCCGGATTATGCCGAGGGTCTCGGCACATCGCTGAAGGCCGGCATTGCGGCCGTCCCGGCGGACGTCGATGGCGCCATCGTCTGCCTCGGCGACATGCCGCAGGTCGATGCCAAGTTGATCGACAAGTTGATCGCGGCCTTCGATCCCGAACGCGGCGCGCTGGTCGTGGTGCCGACCATCGACGGCAAGCGCGGCAATCCGGTGGTGTGGTCGCGCCGCTTCTTCCCCGATCTGATGGCAATTTCCGGCGACATCGGCGCCCGCCACCTGATCGGCTCTTACGCCGAGGCGGTTGTCGAAGTCCCGGTCGCCGGCGAAGCGGCGCTCACCGACGTCGACACGCCCGAGTCGTTTTCCGCCGTCAAGGCGGAAATCGAGCGCGCTTAAGACTCGAATCATTGATCGCGTCTGCGACTCAGCCCTTATCTGACCGGGTGTCTGGGTAAGGGGAGGGCGATGACCGATTGCTTCACGCCGGTGTTGCGCGCGCTTGTGGCGGCGACTCTGTTGCTGGCGACCGCGACGCTGATGCTGGTCGCGGTCAACAGCGCGCGCGCGGCCGGCGCGCTGGCGGTTGGCGCCTGTGGCGCTTTCGGCGAAGCATACGATTTCCGCAGTCCCGACGAAGCGCGTAAGAGCGCGCTGGCCAAGTGCCAGGGCGAAAGCTGCCGCGTGGTGGCGGTGACCAAGCGCGGCTGTGCGGCCTTCGCGGTCGATTTCACCAATGCCTGCGGCCCGCGCGGCTGGGGCAAGGGGCCGCGGCTCGGCCGCAGCCAGAACGACGCCCTGCGTTCGTGCTACCTGGCCGGCGGCAAGGAATGCGTGATCCGCACCTTCTTCTGCGACGCCAAGGGCTAAGCCCGGCCCGCCGTCTTTAACATTCTGATTTTACGTGGCTTATTTTCGCTTGCCCGGCGGCCTGCGTTGCGCTAAAAAATGACTGACCAGTCAGTCAGTATTTTGCCACCGCCATGGCCACCGCACATCCACGACCGCCCCGCAAGACGCCGCGCCGCCGCCGCGCGGCACCGTTGCAGCATCGCGGCGGGCCGGAGCCGAAGAGCGGTGCCCGCCAGGAGCGCAGCGCCGCCCGCCGCGAGGCGATCCTGTCTGCTGCACTCGACGAATTCTCCTCGCGCGGCTTCGAGGCAGCGCGGCTCGACGACGTCGCCAAGCGCGCCGGCGTGGCCAAGGGCACGATCTATCTCTACTTCCGCGACAAGGAGACGCTGTTCCAAGAACTCATCCGCGCCATGCTCACGCCGCTGATCGGCACCATCGAGGCACTCGGCGCCGCCGACGTGCCGATGAGCATCCTGAGCGAGCAGATCGTCGAACTGTTCGTCAGCGAGGTCTACGAGACGCGGCGCAAGGACGTCATCCGCCTCATGATCGCGGAGGGCCGCCGCTTCCCCAAGCTCGCCGAGTTCTACTACCGCGAAGTGCTCTCACGCATCATTGCCGCCGTGCGCACGCTCTTGCGCCGCGCCGCCCAGCGCGGGGAAGTGCCCGAGGCGCTCGCCGAGTTCCCGCAGATCATTGCCGCGCCCGGTCTCGTCGCCATCATCTGGAGCGGATTGTTCGAACGCTTCGAGCCGCTCGACGTTCGCAAGATGATGAGGACGCATGTCGAGTTGTTGTTCACGCCAAGGAGCGCACCATGAAAACGAAATTGGCCGCGCTCATGTTAGCCGTCCTCGCGCTCGCCGGTTGCGACAAGAGCATGGACCACCAGCTACAGGGCTGGGTCGAAGCGGAACTCATCTTCGTGTCGCCCGACGAGCAGGGCCGCGTGGAGACCCTGAAGGTGCGCGAGGGCGATCACGTCAAGCAGGGCGATTTGCTGTTCACCGTCGACGACGATCTGCAGAAAGCCGACCTGCTGGTGAAGAACACCGCCGTGGTCAACGCGCAGCAGAATTTCGACCGCGCCAAGGAGCTATTGAAGACCGCCGCCGGCACGCAGAAGACGTATGACGACGCGGAAGCGGCGCTGCGCCAGGCCAAGGCCAATCTCGAATGGTCGCAGACGCGGCTCGGCCGGCGCGATGCCCATAGTCCCGCCGACGGCACCATCGAGCAGGTCTATTACCGCGTCGGCGAAACCGTGCCGGCTGGCAAGCCCGTCGTCGCACTGTTGCCGCCGCAGAACCTGAAAATGCGCTTCTTCGCCCCGGAGCCGGAGCTGCCGCTGATCAAATATGGCGAGACCGTCGCGGTTTCCTGCGACGGCTGCGAGAAAGGGCTGACCGCGAAGGTGAGCTTCATCGCCCGCAGCGCGGAATACACCCCGCCGGTGATCTACAGCCTCGATGAACGCGCCAAGCTCGTCTACTTGATCGAGGCGCGGCCCGACCAGCCGGAGAAATTCCGCGTCGGCCAGCCGGTGACCATCACGCTGCGCAAAGAGGCGCTCCCATGAGCGCGCAGAACGGGGCGCAAAATGGCGCACATGACGTCGTTATCGACGTCCGTCATCTGACCAAGAAATTCGATGGCAAGGCTGTGGTGCGCGATCTGTCGATGCAGGTCAAGCGCGGCACCATTTACGGCTTCCTCGGTCCCAACGGCTCCGGCAAGACCACCACCATTCGCATGCTGTGCGGCCTGCTCACGCCCGACGAAGGCGAGGGCACCTGCCTCGGCTACGACATCCGCACCGAGACCGACAAGATCAAGCGCCGGGTCGGCTACATGACGCAGCGCTTCAGCCTCTATCAGGACCTGTCGGTGCGCGAGAACCTGGAATTCATCGCGCGCATCTACGGCATCGCCAAGCCGGTTGCCGCGGCGCGCGCGGCGATCGAGCGGCTCGGCCTCGGCGGCCGCGAAGAGCAGATCGCCGGCGAATTGTCGGGCGGCTGGAAGCAGCGGCTGGCGCTCGGCGCCTGCACGCTGCCGAGCCCGCAATTGCTGCTGCTCGACGAACCGACCGCCGGCGTCGATCCGAAGGCGCGGCGCGAATTCTGGAACGAGATCCACGCGCTCGCCGCCGAGGGCCTCACCGTGCTGGTCTCCACCCATTACATGGACGAGGCCGAGCGCTGTCACGAGATCGCCTACATCGCCTATGGCAAACTCTTGGTGCGCGGCACCGTCGAGCATGTCATCGAGTCCGCGCACCTTACGACTTACATTGTCGGCGCCGAATACGGCGAGGGCTTGAGCCAATTGTCGCACGAGCTCACCGGCAAGCCTGGCGTCGACATGGTCGCGCCCTTCGGCACCAGCCTGCACGTCTCCGGCCGCGACGCCGATGCGCTGGAGACGGCGATCGCCCCCTACCGCACCAACCGGAACCTCGACTGGCAGCGCTCGCAGCCCTCGCTCGAAGACGTGTTCATCGACCTGATGGGCAAGGCGCAGGACAATTTCCAATGACCCGCCTGCTCCCCAGCCAAGCACCGCGGCGCCTGCCCGGCGATGGCTTCGGGCGCAAGACCTGGGCGATGCTGGTGAAGGAATTCATCCAGCTGCGCCGCGACCGCGTGTCGTTCGCCATGATTATCGTGATTCCGCTCGTGCAATTGATGCTGTTCGGTTATGCCATCAACACCACGCCGCGCGATCTTCCGACGGCTGTTCTTTTGCAGGAGCAGAACGACTTATCACGCTCGATCCTGGCCGCGCTCGAGAACACCAAATACTTCAAGGTCACCAAGCTGCCGCACACCGAAGCCGAGGTCGACGAATTGCTTGCCTCCGGCACCGTGCTGTTTGCGATCGAGATTCCGGCCAACTTCGAGCATGCGGTTCGCCGCGGCGACAAGCCGGCCATGCTGGTCGAGGCCGATGCCACTGATCCGGTCGCCTCCGGCACGGCGCTGAGCGCGCTCGGCCAGGTGTTGCAGACCGCGCTGTCGCACGACCGCGACGTTCCCGACCCGCCCGTGCTGCCGTTCGAAATCCGCATCCATGCACGCTACAACCCGGCCGGCGTAACGCAGCTGAACATCGTGCCCGGCCTGGTCGGCACCATCCTCACCATGACCATGCTGATCTTTACCGCGTTGTCGGTAACGCGCGAGCTCGAGCGCGGCACCATGGAAAGCCTGCTGTCGATGCCGATCACGCCGGTCGAGATCATGCTGGGCAAGATCGTGCCTTACATCATGGTCGGCTTCATGCAGGCCTTGCTGATCATCGGCATCGGTGTCGCGCTGTTCGGCGTCCCGGTCGTTGGCAATCTCGGCATGCTCGCCGCGCTCTCGACGCTGTTCATCGCCACCAATCTGTCGATCGGTTACACCTTCTCGACGGTGGCGCAGAATCAGTTGCAGGCCATGCAGATGACCATCATGTTTTTCCTGCCCAATATTCTGCTGTCCGGATTCTTGTTCCCCTTCGCCGGCATGCCGGTGTGGGCGCAGTATGTCGGCGAGGCGCTGCCGCTCACGCATTATTTGCGCATCGTGCGCTCGATCATGCTCAAGGGCTCCTCGATCGGCGATCTGCGCTATGATGCCATCGCGCTGTTCATCCTGATGCTGATCGCCATGACCATCGCCGTCACCCGATTCCGCCGCACGCTGGACTAGCGCCGGGTCAGGACGCCGAGACGCAGATAGGCGCCCGACCGTCCGTCGTTGTCGTCCTCCCAGCCGGCCGCCGCCAACCATTCCCACGCACCCGTCTTCAATCCGGTCAGGTGCGCGCCAAATCGCAACTGGCTGTAGCCGAGGCAGGCAAAGGCCTGCGCCTCCGGGCCCAGGTAGAACCAGTCGCGCAGCTGTAAGCCATAGGCGAGGCGCGCCGAATAGCCGGCGGCGATCGAAGTGAAGGATGCGTCGGCCGCGAGCATGGTGGACGGTGTCGGCTCGAACCATAGATCGACCGTGGTGCGCATGCCGGCCGATATGCCGTGCAACCGGTTGCCTGGATCGTAGGGGCTGGTGGCGTCGTTCTTGACGTCGAGGCCGGCGAAAACCTTGAGCTCGAACCGGCCGCGCCTGAAGCGCCAGCCCGGCAGCACTTGCGCCTCCTGCTCGGTGCCGGTCACCCAGGCGTTGTTCAAGGTGCCGGACATGTAGCGATAGCGGCCGCCTGAGATCATGGCTTTGAGCGTAAATCCCGGCATTAGGTAGCAAACTCACCTTGATTGTGCACTGCACAAATCATTGATCGTTGGTCAATTGAGGCTTGATCTTTGATCAAGCCTGTGTATCATGCCCGCTGTTCGTGGGAAAAGGGGACAGGACGATGATCGGGACTCTAGGAGGGGCGTATGCCACCGCTGCCAAAACACGTTTGCGATATCGAGACTGTTTGGATTCGTGAATTTGCGAGGACCTATTTGCCGAGCGAGGCCGGCCTTACGTTCGCCCCGCAACGTTTGCGCGATGCCGGCGTCAGCCTCGTCGGCATCACGAATGTCATGCGCGACGGATACGTTGTGTCCGCCGACAAGCTCGACGGCCCCGGAGCGATCTGGGTGGTCGAGGGCAGCAACAACGACGGAGAATGGTTTCGTCTGACGGTTCGGGTCATTACCGAGCAGTTAGACGTCGACCTTCGCAAGATTGAGCGAGTACACGCGCCACCAGGGGGCGCAAAGGAGAGAACCGATGACCACAACGCAGCATAAACGCGGCGTCTTGGAGCTTTACGAGATCGACACGCTTGGCGCGCCGTTCAAAGTTACGCTCCGGAATTGTGTCTCTCTATCTGTCGATAGGGAGACAGGCGAAGAAAAGATTAACTTGCCAGACGTAGTCGGCTTGATTAGCGCCGTCGTGCGCGCACGCGTCTCGCATTCGCGGAAGCTCAATGGCAAGGAAATTCGGTTTGTCAGAAATGCCCTTCGGTTGAAGGCAAATCAGATCGCCAAATTTCTCGATATGAGTCCCGAACATTTCTCGCGATGCGAAAAGGGCACTAAGATTATGGCTATCCCCAGCGAAAAGTGGTTTCGGCTTTTCGCTTATGTGGCCACTTATTTCCCAGACCCCGAAGACTTGCTCGTCAAAATCATTGATGGCAGGTCAAAACTGAATGCGCCGGACCTTGATAAGTCGGTCAAAAATCCGGATTCCGTCGCTAAGAAATTCGTGGAGCAATTCCTTCTCATGAAGATCGAGTCGGTCTTCGACGCCAGCAAAGAATTAAATTTCGAGTTCTGGCGCGGGCCTGTCGATCAAGAGAATGATGAGGAATGGGAAACCAAAGAATTGGCGGTAGCTTGAATCTTGAGTTCACGAAATAGACCACAGAGGCGTTCTGGCCTCTGTGGTCCTATCGGGGGCCGGGGCTGGTGCCGTCTGCCGGATTTCCACCTGTGCGGGCTTGGGTCCAATCCCCAACCGGTCCACGGTAGTAGACTATCAAATTACACGAAACGCGTCTATCGGGACGCGGCAATGCCGCGTCTTTTATTCTCTTCCAGAAATGAAATTCCGCCCTTCTCCAGCGCAGCTTTCATTGCCGCTAGGTTGTTCCGCGTCGGGTCGCGCCGACCGGCCTCAAAGTCGCGGACGGTCGAAACGCCAACGTTTGCCGCCTTCGCAAGCTGATCTTGGGGCCATTCCAGCCACGCCCGGGCGGCTCGGCATTGGGCAGGGGTCATTTGACCCTACTACCAGCCTAAATTATTTTCGTCAACGTCAACGAAAAGAGTTGACATCATCAGTTTCAGTACTTATCAATGAGGTCAACGGAAATCGTTGGCCTTATGTCACAGCATTTTCTCCTCTCCGCTTCGGCCCGTTCGCTCAGTCTGGCGAAGGTAGCTCGCATGTCGGACGAGGAGGCCCACGAAGCCTTCCGGTTGGTTCGCTGGCACGAAACCAATGGCGAGCCGGTCTGCGTCCGTTGCGGGTCGTTGGATAGCTACGCCTACAAGACCCGCAAACTCTATCGCTGCAAAGCATGCAATCACCAATTCACCGTTACGTCCGGCACTATCTTCGCCAGCCGCAAGCTCCCGGTCCGCGATTACCTCTTAGCTATTGCGATCTTCGTCAACGGCGCGAAGGGCCACAGCGCCCTGCAATTGAGCCGGGACCTCGACTGCCAATACAAGACGGCCTTTGTCCTTGCTCACAAGCTCCGCGAAGCAGTTGGCGCCCAAACCAATGGTCGCAATGTTGCTGGCGAGGTCGAAATCGACGGCGCTTATTTCGGTGGCCACGTTCGCCCGGCTAACCACGTTGAAGATCGCGTGGACCGCCGCAGGGCGATGCACCAAACCGGCAAGCGCAAAGTCGTTGTTGCCTTGCGCGAACGTAACGGGTCAACGCTCACGTCAACTCACAAGGCCGAAGGTGACGCACTTCCGGTCATTGCTAAGCGCGTCGAGGCTGGCAGCATTGTTCATGCTGACGAAGCTACGCACTGGGACGCGTTGCACTCCCTGTATTTAACGAAGCGGATCAATCACAGCATAAGCTACTCAAACGGCGAAGCCTGCACCAACCAAGCTGAGAGTTTCTTTAGCCATCTACGTCGCGCGGAAATCGGAACGCACCACCATATCGCCGGTCCGTATTTGAACTCTTACGCAAACGAAATGGCGTGGCGCGAGGACAACCGGCGAATTTCAAACGGTCTGCTTTATCTCGCGATGACCGATGCCGCGCTTAAGCATCCGGTTTCCGAACAATGGTGCGGCTACTGGCAACGGAGTGCAAAACAATGAGCAAAAGTACTGAAACCTATGAACACACCATCGGCGGCCTACTTCAAAAGCGGCAAGAGGTCATGGCAGAAATGGCCATCGCGCGCGAGCGACTTGGACTTCTCACCAACGATATTGAAGCTATCG
>Ga0335078_10002467_pt1 | contig 28051 bp, 27 predicted proteins | sample Lox_Sample_32_FD_206711 | JGI IMG/M metagenome (GOLD analysis project Ga0335078, IMG submission 206711) | Soil microbial communities from Loxahatchee National Wildlife Refuge, Florida, United States - Lox_Sample_3.2 | ecosystem: Environmental > Terrestrial > Soil > Wetlands | place: USA...
AAATCGCGTCCGGGTTTGAATCCTTGGCGCGTTGGACGAAGGCGGAAAAGTCCGGATTGGCGACCGGAAAGCGAACCGAGCCGACGATCTGGCCGCCGGCCTCCTTAAAGCCCAGGTGAAATGCACCCTCGGCGTCAATGCCCGGCCCATAGTCGGAGACCATCGTGTAGGCGGTCTTCACCCCATGCTTGGCCGCCCAGGTGCCGAGAGTCTGATTGAGTTGCGGCGTGGTGGTCGAGGTGCGGGCGATGTAGGGAGATTTGGTGGTGATGATCGAGGTGGCAGCGTTCATGACCACCATGAATTTTTTTGCTTCTGCGGAGACGTCGCCGGCGGCCAGCGCATTCGGCGTCAGCGCAAAGCCGGCGAAAATATCGGCGTGATCGCGTACGACAAGCTCCTGGGCCAGCCGCTTGGCGAGATCCGGTGCCACGCCGCCGACATCCTTGCGAACGAATACGAGCTTCTTGCCGGCGACGGTGTCGCCATGCTGCTTCACGTACAACTTAATGCCGTTGTCCAATTGGTTGCCGGTATCGGCAAACTGACCCGAATAGGGATTGATGATGCCGATCTTCACCGTATCCTGGGCATGACCGGCGGTCGCCGCAAAGTTTGCGGAGAAAACGACGACGCCGGCGAGCAAAAGACGTTTCATTGATGTCCTCCAGTGTTTTTAGTTGATGGTCAGAATGCCTCACTTGACCGGCAAAGAAAAGCGCCGCGAGCGTTATCGCCCGCGGCGCTTTGTGGAAGGGTTTGGGTCAGTCCAATCGCATCACTTCTTCATGCGCTCCTTTACGGGATCCTTGACGTTTTCGACCTTGTCGAACTCGACGTTCTGCAACACGCCGCCGACGCGCTGGACGCGGCCGATGTAGACGGTCTGCACGATATCGCGCGTTTCTGGGTCGATGAGGATCGGCCCGCGCGGGCTTTCCCACTTCATCCCTTTGGCGGCGGCGATCAGGGCTTCGGCATCGGTGTTGCCACCGGTCTTCTTCAGCGCCTCGTAGATCAGATGCATGCCGTCGTAGCCGCCAATGGAGAAGATGTCCGGATTGCGATGATAGTCTGCTTGGTAGGCGGCCACGAAGGCGTGGTTCAGGGCCGAGTCGTGGCTGTGATTGTAAATCGACACCGTGGTAATGCCGAGCGCCAGGTCGCCCAGGCTCTTAAGCACATTGTCGTCGGCCAGCACGTCCTGGCCCAGCACTTTTATCTTGCGGGTATCGATGCCGCGCTCAGCCAGCGCCTTGCCGACTGCGGCGGGCTGCGCGCCGCCGGGAATCCAGATGTAGATCGCGTCGGGATTGAGGTCCTTGGCGCGCTGGACGAAGGCGGAGAAGTCCGGATTGGCGACCGGGAAGCGAACCGAGCCGATGATCTCGCCACCGGCCTCCTTGAAGCCGGTGTGGAAGGCGGTTTCGGCGTCGATGCCCGGACCATAGTCGGAGACCATGGTGTAAATGCGCTTGATCCCCTGCTTCGCCGCCCAGGTCCCCAACGTCTGATTGAGTTGCGGCGTCGTCGAGGAGGTGCGGGCCATGTACGGCGACTTGGTGGTGATGATCGAGGTGGCGGCGTTCATGACCACCATGAATTTCTTGGCTTCGGCGGAAACGGCGCCGGCCGCCAGCGCGTTGGGGGTGAGATCAAAGCCGGCGAGGATGTCGACGTGATCGCGCACGACGAGTTCCTGCGCGAGCCGCTTGGCGACGTCCGGCGCGACACCGCCGACATCCTTGCGGATCAGCTCGATCTTTTTGCCGGCGACAGTGTCGCCGTGCTGCTTGATGTAGAGCTTGATGGCATTGTCCATCTGGGTGGCAGTGTCAGCGAACTGCCCGGAATATGGATCGATGATGCCGATCTTGATGGTGTCCTGCGCTTTTGCCGAACCAAGAGGGCATAGCGCCAGCGCCAGGCCGGCAAGTCCGTACGAGAATCGCTGCAAGGATTTTTGCAAGGACTTCTGCAATAAAATTTTCATGTGCGTTCCTCCCATTGTCGCTTCTTCCCGAGTCATCCGGCTTCTCTTTTCGTTGGTCGGAGCCGATGTTCAGATATCCTCGGTCAAGCGCACGTCGAGCGCAATCTGCGCTCGTTGTCGCAGTTAAAGTGGGCCAGCGCCCCAAATGTCATTGAGCTGCCTCGCCCCGCAGCCTAAAAAGAACGCCGAAACGAAATGAACGGACCCATGGCGGAAGAACAGCCGGAGACCAGCACCGTCGATCGGGAAGAAGTCGCGCGCTTTTCGCGCGTCGCCCGGCAATGGTGGGATCCGCGCGGGCCGATGGCGGCGCTGCACAAGTTCAATCCGGTACGGCTTGCTTACATCCGCGACCGGGCGGCCGCGCATTTCGACCGCGATCCGCTGCGGCTCGACTGCCTCGCTGGCTTGCGGGTGCTCGACATCGGCTGCGGCGGCGGCATTCTGTGCGAACCGCTGACAAGGCTCGGCGCATCGGTGGTTGGCGTCGACCCGTCGGAAAGCAACATTGCGGTCGCGCTACAGCACGCAGCAAGGTCGGGCCTCGCCATCGATTACCGCAACTCCACGGTGGAAGCACTGGCGCAGGCGGGCGAGGTCTTTGATGTCGTTTTGGCCATGGAAGTGGTCGAGCACGTCGCCGACGTCGCCCGGTTCGTCGAACTCACGGCGGCAACGGTAAAACCCGGTGGGCTCACGTTCGTCGCCACACTCAACCGCACCGCCAAGAGCTTTGCGCTGGCGATCGTCGGCGCCGAATACGTCTTGCGCTGGTTGCCGCGCGGTACGCACCGATGGGACAAGTTCGTCATGCCCGACGAACTCGAGATCGCCATCGAGCACGCCGGGCTGCGCATCATCGGCGAGACCGGCGTGAGCTATAATTTATTTGCCGACCGCTGGCAGCTCTCCGCCGACATGGATGTGAACTACATGGTGGTCGCGGAGAAAGCGGCATAATGGCCACGCCCTGGCTCTGGGCCGTCTTCACCGTCATTGCCGCCTTTGCCCAGACCCTACGCAACGCAATGCAGCGCGAGCTGACGACAAGCCTTGGCACCGTCGGCGCGACCCATGTGCGGTTTCTGTTCGGCCTGCCGTTCGTGCTGGTCTTTTTGGTCGGCGAACTTGTCGCGACGCACGCGGCGCTGCCAAAGCCGGGGCTGATTTTCTGGCCCTGGGTGATCGATGGCGCCTGCGCGCAGGTCGCTGCCACCGCGCTGATGCTCGCAGCCATGGGCGAGCGTTCATTCGTCGTCACCATCGCCTATACCAAGACCGAGCCGATTCAGGTTGCCATCTTCGGCCTCGTCTTCCTTGGCGACATGCTGACCTTGCCGATGATGATCGCCATCCTGATCGCCACCGCCGGCGTGGTAATCATGTCGACCAAACCGGGAGGCATGGTCGGCGGCGTGAAGCCGACGCTCATTGGGCTTGCGTCCGGCGGGATGTTCGCGCTGTCAGCAATCGGCTTTCGCGGCGGCATTCTTAGCCTGGACTCGGCCAACTACATCGCGGCAGCGACGTTCACGCTTGCGATCGGCATTGCCATGCAGGCGGTGCTGCTGTCACTCTATCTCGGCGTGCGCAGTCCTTCGGTGATGCTTTCCATCATCCGCGCCTGGAAGCCGTCGCTGCTCGCTGGTTTGGCGGGAGCCGTCGCCTCGCAGTTCTGGTTTCTGGCGTTCGCGCTTGCCACAGCGGCAAGCGTGCGCACGCTCGCTTTGATCGAAGTGTTGTTCGCGCAACTGATCGCGCGCTTCGCCTTCGGTCACCACACCACGGTGCGCGAAGCTCTGGGCATGGTGCTGGTGGTTGCCGGGGTCGGTTTGTTGCTCTGGGCGTATTAGGGCGTGTTCTCATCAATCGGGATTGATAAGTGGCCGTTCGATAATGCAGCTTTGCGCCCGAAAGCGGAATTGAATCTGCACGATCCGCATTCCGCTAAGTGTCCAGGAAGCGACATCCGCAGTGCAGCAAAGACTACACGGTTGCACGATTACTCGATCACCTCGTCGGCACGCGCGAGCAAGGTCGGCGGCACCTTGATGCCGAGCGCCTTGGCGGTCTTGAGGTTGATGGCGAGTTCGTACTTGGTGGGCGCCTGCACCGGCAGGTCGGCCGGCCTAGCGCCCTTGAGGATGCGGTCGACATAGCCCGCCGCGCGGTGGCATTGATCGAGAATATCAGACCCATAAGAAATCAGGCCCCCGCCGGTGACGTAATAGCCGGCATAGTAGACAGCGGGTAATCGGTGCCGCGCGGCGAGCGCAATGATCAGCTCGCGATGAGTCGTAGCCGCCGTGCTCGTAGTTACTATCAGGCCGCCGTTGGAACTCGCCGCGAACTCCGTGATGGCGCGCTCGATCTCGTCGACATTGCGCAAATCGATCGGGCGCAATTGCACCCCAAGCGACGGCGCCACGGCCTGGATTGCCCCGTACTCCGCGGGTCCGGCCGCTATGGCCGGGTCTCGAAGGACTGCGACTCTCGCTGTGCGAGGCGCAATCTCTTTCAGTAGCTCCAGCCATTTGCCCCCGAGGGCGTATTCAAAAGTGGTAAAGCCAGTGACGTTACCACTCGGCCGAGCCAAGCTTTCGACATAGCCGGCGCCGACCGGATCAGCAACGATCGCGAACACGATCGGAATTGCACGGGTCAGCTGCTGCAAGGGCGGCACCGCCGCGCTGGTAAAAGCCGTGATAACGTCCGGCCCGAGCGCGATTAATTCCCCCGCGTATTTGCGAAGGTCCGAATCGGCAGCAGCCCAACGCGTGTCGATGTGAACATTGGCGCCGTCGACCCAACCCAGTTGCTGCAATCCCCTTAGGAATGCCGCCATGCGACTCTGATATACTGCATCGTCTGCGGCCGCGGGCAGTAGCACGCCGATGCGCCGCATCCGCTCACCTTGCTGGGCGCGCGCTATGAGCGGCCACGTGACTGCTGCGCCTCCGAGAAGCGTAACGAAATCACGTCGTCTCATTGCCTGCCTCAAGGCTTACGACCAAAGCGATTAGAGCAAGGATTTGTAACCGACGAAATGGGGATCGAGAATCATTTTGCGTAGCAGCAATTCAGCGGACCGACGTGTCGAAACGGGTTATGAGGGTAGGTTTCGGCCTCAGCGGGACTAATTCGCTTGACCTCGGACGGCGACCGTCGGACGGACGAACTCCACTTCGCCTTTGTGCCAGGAATCGACATTGGCAGCATCTTCGCTAACCGCGGCGCGAGGTCGGCTTTATCTGCCCACTCCTGGCGCCTCGGGCTTCAGATAAACGATCAAACAACAAATGCACAATCCGAGCCCGGCTAGCGGATATTTCAACGCCACGAGCGAAGCGACGCCGAAAACAGCCAAAGTCGTAATCGAGCGGAAGTGCATGATCCTACGCTCCTTCAGTGAGTGTTCTTTGACAGGGGCCCGTTCTATAAGTTCCCAAATCAAAGCTATATTGGTTGCGTTCACGAGGAAGAAGACTGCGGCGTAAAAGGCGAAAGCTGTGGTGCCAGTTCACTCACGGCCATCCAAGCAGTGGAAAGCGGAAGCAGCGACACGGAAAACAGGTGCGCGAAATTGAACCATATTAGACGAGGGGTGGCCTCAGTGGCATAGCGCAGGAGATGGTGGTGATTGACCCAAACGATGGCGATGAAGAGATAGCTCACCGCATAGCTTAGCCAAGTGGGCCAAAGCAAAAGTAGCGCTCTAAAGGATGGGGATTCCGGCGGTCGGAGCTCTAAAACCAGAACGGTTATGAGGACAGCAAATATCCGTCGGAAAACATGCTGAGACGCTCCGGACTCCCTCTCGGATATGACATGGCCGTTTACCCTTCATCCATCAACGCCAAGCTCGACATTCCGCCGTCGGCGAGGAGCTTAAAGAATGTCGTCGATGCCTATTTGGGATACAAGCGCGTTCCTGGCTGGGTGACTCTCAAACGCTAAGATTACCAAGGTCGATGTCCGACCTGGGTCGAAAGCCTTCCTTGAAATTGAACTCGGGAATAGCGGTCATGCGACTACCTGAGAGATTACGCGACCCATTATTGACGGCGCTCACCATTCTACTTGCGCTTCTCTTGTTTGTGGTCAGCCCGTTACAGGCCAGCGGCGTCGTGGCCGCGCACTATTTTGGCTTTGTGTTTGCGGTGGTGCTAGTCGCCGCAGTCTTCGTTGTGTCAAGAAGCTGGGTAGCGGTTGCGGCGATTTTGGTTGCCGTGGCACTTGTCATCGTGGCAACCGTGCTGCGTCTACGGCACCCATCGGTGATCAACATCTACCTCGACGCTACAGCATGGATGATCACGGGGGTAGCATTAAGCGCAATAGTCGCCCGAGCAGTGTTCGCTCCGGGGAAAGTGACGTACCATCGGGTGATCGGGGCGGTTCTTTTATACCTAACCATTGGCGTCGTTTTCGTAGCGGCTTTCTGCTTTGTTGATCTTCTCGTGCCGAGCGCGTTCACAGGTCTCGGCGAGCTCCGAGACAATCTCGCCGTCGCCGAAAATTTGATCTATTTCAGCTTCGTGACCATGACCTCAGTTGGCTATGGTGACATCGTCCCGTTACACCCCTATGCTCGCAGCCTCGCGAACGTTGAAGCCATCATCGGTCAGCTTTACCCGGCAACACTTTTAGCGCGATTGGTAACTCTCGAGCTTGCCAGCCGGCAAAATAACTAAAGCGCCGTTGCCGCGGTCTCGCCGGTTCACGAGTAATCGTACGATCCCGTGTCATCGTGCCGCCAACAACAGACGAACGGCGCCGCAGCAAAAAGCGATCAATCGGATAGGTACTGACGGACTTTAGCTAGTAATTGGCGCGGGCTGTATGGTTTCGCCACGTAGTCATCACAGCCTGCGCTCGGGTTCCTCTATGCCTGACGAAAATACCGCCGGTCTTTAAGGCGCAACAGAATGATGGGTGTCGCCATTAGCGCTGCACCGATCGCAACCGATGAGACAAGCGACAAAGCATCAAGCTGTCCCGCTTTATTGGCGGCGCGGTAACACAAGAATCCGATGGGCAGAAACAGGATAATTGCTGTGAACAGGCCCGGCGAAAATCGGCCGCGAGTCAGGATCACCGGCGCGATGTGAAACAAAATGCCATTGATCAGCACCAGCGCCGCATAAGACAACGCCAACACAGGCGCAACGTCCGCAAGATTGGCGGCGACAAATCCAAGAACGATCACAAGAAAATTAACGACATAGAAATGGGACCATTCAACGGGGAGCCCAATGACGGCGCGCGCCCAATCGCGCCAGTCGAGGATAAATTCCTCAAGTGCATGAATGCCGTAGGCTGCCGTTGCCAGCCAAATCCAATGCGCCAAATTCATCCGTGGCCCCCGCCGAGAACTTGGCTTATGTCTATCGCATTAATGCCGAGGAAGTCGATAATTTCGGCTTTGCGCCGCGTAGTCCCGAGCCAGCTTTGGGCGTCCTGATTAGGCCTTTGGCCAGGATTGCCAACATCACTTTTGCCGAGATTTTAACGGCTGGGCGGCTACCTTCAGGCATTTATTGCTTCTGGAGGAGATCATGCTCCGCCGCCTTTTGGCGCCGTTTTCCAGCAAGGTGTTGCTTTCCCTGATTGCGTTCCTCGCTTTGGAATATTTCCCGCTATCGGGTCTTTTTTTGATGTTTGTCGGTGGTTCGCTTTTCGCCGGCTTGCTCGTCCATCTGTTTTTTGCAAGCCTGTTCGTTGAAGCTCTGACGGGCCGCATCCCGCGGGCATTAATCGTCGTCCCGGTCATTGCCTATGGCGGCTATTATGCCGCCTATTTTCGCGAAGGTCTGCAGGTCCAGCGACTATCGCAACAACTTCGAACCACCAACCCTGGCAAGATCTACGATTTTAATCCGACATTGAACTCGCTCGTGATGACTCGGGCGCAGGAGTTCGTCGAGACGCATGATGTCCCCGTCGTCTACGAACCTAACAAAAACTTTCCGGAGGCTTATCTGTCCGAGCGCCTTATTACCCGGGCGCAATGCAAAGGCATCAAAAGAGATACCCAGAATCGCGTTTTTACGTTTGGAGTACATTTCAACGGCATCTTCCAGGAAAGCGTCTGCCTGTTAAGATTCCCCGAGCGTCCAACCAAGGAAATTGTAAAGGCGACGTTGGTGGGCGATCCACAGCTATGGGCGCATCACCAGGGGATACGTCAACAAACGACCGAGATCAGCGTCGATGACAAGACCGTCGGCTCTTTCACCATGGCGTTCATTTGGAGATTGCCTGCCGTTCCCTTTCTCGCCATCGGCTGCGCCCTCATTGATCAACCGTCGAGCTGGAAATGCTTTGCCGATTTCATGCGCAACCTGGTGATGATCGACGGAATTCCCGACACCGTCGATCGCACCAAATTTGACGGCCCGATCAGCGTGATGCTCGGCATTCGAAAATATGTCGCAGCCGATCTCGCGAACTTTGCCGGCTTCGACAGCAACTTGCCGGCACTTGATAGCGTCCATAAGGAGCCTGAGCGGGTTCAGAATAGTGTTTTCGACGCTCTGGATGCCGTCATCGACGGACAAAATCCCAAGCCGCCCTTTAACCTCGGCTATTCGGTTGCGACCAATCCCGACCGCCTGGCGCCGCGCGCAGAGGGCATGGCGCGTCGCTTTGCTGCTTTGGTCCGTGCAGACTTCAGGACCGTTCCAAACTGGCGCGAGCAAATCGAGGCGCTCGCAGTGGCCATCGGCGCATTGCCGCACGAGGCCTTCGTGAGGGTCGCAGGTCCGCTGTTCGACGCGGTCAAGGAAGATCCGGACCGTGCCAGACACAAATACCCGGTGATTTATATCCGCCTGGGAGAAGCCGGCGCGATGACGCTTCCTTTCTACCGCGCCCAGATCATCGCCGGAGAGATCAGGGGCTCGGAGCGAATGTTTCCTCCACTCGCTTTATGCCGAATTGGTGAGGCAGACCCGGATCTCATCGAGGAACTGAAGAGGCGGTATAATTCTGTCGATTTTCAAGCCGGAGGAGATCCGGTGAACTACAAGACCGCACTTTTTGTGACGCTGTTGAAGCTTGGCCAGGAATCCTTTTTGCGAGATAATCATCCGGACAAGGGCGGGCGTGACGGCTGGTATGGAGACGTCCTGGGCGGTAAAGGGCTGACAAAGATCGGCCCTAACAATTGCATGCCGGAAGATTGGCAGTTCACCATCTATGCGACGCCGGAAGTCGCGCCCAGCCTAAAATGGTCACGCAATGAATGGAAAGCCCGGAGCAATTGAGGATTACCAAGATCAATCTTCCAGAGTTGGCGAACGCCGACTTTGATCAATTCAGGGCAGTTGGGAAACCCGCGCAGCAGCTACTCTGGCGCGTAGAATCAACGTCTCAATCGTCCGTTCCACCGAGATCGGAAAATTCAGGCGCGTGGCTCAGTCCAAGCCTTACCAATTCCATCAGGAACAGCGGTGGTGCCGCCTGTTTTGCCAAATCGATGGTCCACGCCTGCAATTCCTTGACCTTGTCCGGGTGCTCACCGGCGACATTGGTCGATTCCGAAATGTCTTTCGAGAGATCGAACAGTTCTATTTTCGGTGGAAGCAGCGTCGTCCAGACCAGCTTCCAGTTCCCCTTTCGCGCACCCGCTCGATAGGGCTCGACGTTGTAGACCATCGTGTCGCGAGGACTCGGCTTCCCTTCGCTGATCGTCTTCCACGCATCGATGCCATCGAGCGGCTTGTTCTTGCCGAGTTCGGCTCCGGCAAGACCAACCAAGGTCGGATACATGTCGACGACGTGCATCATCTCGCCGACGACGCCCGGTTCTATCCGGCCGGGCCAGTTCGCCAGTGCAACCACACGTGTCCCGCCCTCATAAACTGAGCCTTTGCCATCACGATATGGCCCGTTGTTCGGCGGCAGCTCACCCTTCACTGCCGCTTCTCCAACGAACAGGCTCGAACGCGTTCCCCCATTGTCGCTAACAAAAAAGATGAGGGTGTTATCGCGCATTCCCCGCTCCGCAAGCGCGTCGACCACTTTTCCGATCTGGTCATCCATGGCGGTGATCTGCGCCGCATAGGCGCGGCGCTGGGGATCGGCAATCTCTTTGTAGCGGTCGAGATAATTCTGTGGCGCCTGATAGGGCGTGTGAGGCGCCGTAAAGGCGAGATAGAGAAAAAGCGGCGACGTGGTGTCGTGCGCGTTGATCAGACGAACCGCATCTGCGCCAAACAACTGGGTATCGTAGCCCTCCTCCTTGACCGGTTTGTTGTTTCGGAACCAGTCGCGCACGCCGTGCGATTCGTGCTTGAAGTGATCAATTTCTCCGATCAAAGGCCCGTAGGAGTAGTCGAATCCACGCTGGCTCGGCCAATATTTCCGGTCGAAGTGCCCGAGATGCCATTTGCCGACAATCGCGGTCTGGTATCCCGCCTGTTTGAGCGCCTGCGGCAACAGCCACTCATCAGTGGCAAGGCCATATCTTCCGGCAGAGGGTATCACGGCGGTCTGCAAGCCGTAGCGCAGTGGGTAACGTCCGGTCATCAAGGCTGCGCGCGTGGGTGTGCACATCGGCTGGACGTAGAATTGCTCCAGCCGAGCCCCGCTTTGCGCTAACGCATCGATGTTAGGAGTCTTGATATCGGAGCCGTGGTAGCCGACATCCTTCCAGCCAAGATCATCTGCCAGGATGAAAATAATATTCGGCTTTGCCTCCGCTGAGGCAGAGGTTGCGTGAAGCAGACCGAGCACTGACAAACCCACGGTCCCGACCAATACATCGCGACGTTTGAGGCCCTTGTTGTCGGTGTGCTTGGGGGATTCCCGGTCGATACTCATCCTGCCGCCTCTCCCTCTCTCCGAACGCTGCGGCCCGACCAGGCGCCCTTGCTTGATCAAGCTTTACCAGCGATCCCGCCAAACGTCCGCTTTGCCCCAAATAACGACATTGGGGTCTTAGACATTCATCGGGCTGTTTGTAACTGGACGTCTAATTAAATTCGTCGGGCAAAATCGGCAGCGGGTGAAACTCGATGCCCTCCTCGTGCAATTCCTTGGCTTCGTCCGGTGAAGCTTCGCCGTAAATCGAGCGGTGCTCGATCTCGCCGTAATGAATCTTGCGCGCCTGCTCCGGAAAGCGCGTGCCGACATAGTCGGCATTCCTGGTGATGTGTTCGCGCAGCTCTTTCAGTTTTTTTCGCAGCTCGCGCTCGGGCGGCGACATGACCGCGAGCGGCGCGTTGGCCGGCACAGGAACCGGCAGCTGTGGAACCGGCAACTGCGGAACCGGTGGCGTCGGAACGGCCGGGGATGCCTCGGCGTCCGAACGGGACAGCCGCGGCGCCATGATCGCCTTTTCCACCTTGGCCGAGCCGCAGATCGGGCACGCGACCAAACCGCGCTTGGCCTGCTTGTCGAAGGCCGTGGAATTCTGGAACCAGCTCTCGAACGTGTGGCCCTTCTCGCAGTTAAGCGCGTAGCGGATCATACCGGCTCTCGCACCGCGTGTAGGTGAGCCGGCTCGGCCATCGGTTCAATCAGCTCGAAGCGCCGACCGTGAAGCAGCGAGGGTATCCGCGAACGCGCGGCCGTCACCTCCGCCGGGTCAACCTCGGCTAGGATCAAGCCCGGATCGGTGCCGCCCTCGGCGAGTACGCGGCCCCAAGGATCGACGATCAGCGAATGACCGAAGGTCTCCCGCCCGTTCTCGTGTTTGCCGCCTTGCGCGGCGGCGAATACAAACGAGCCGTTCTCGATCGCGCGCGCGCGCATCAGCACATGCCAGTGCGCCTCGCCGGTCTGCCGGGTGAAAGCGGCCGGGATCGAAAAGAACGAAGCGCCGGCTTCTGCCAGCGCCCGATAAAGCGCCGGGAATCGCAAATCGTAACAGACCGTCACGCCGAGCCTGCCCCATGGCAGATCGGTGACCACGGCGAGTTCGCCGGCGCGGTAATTGCGCGATTCGCGATAGCTTTCGCCGTTGGCGAGATCAACATCGAACATGTGGATCTTGTCGTAGCGCGCGATCACATCGCCGCGCGGGTCGATCAGAAACGAGCGGTTCGCCGCCCGCTCGGGCGAGGCTTTGACAGCAAGCGAGCCGATATGGACGTACATCGAAAGCCGGCGCGCGGCCTCGCGCAGCGCCGCCAGCGTCGGGTCGCTTTCCTCATCGGTGATCATGGCGAACAGCCGCTCGCGCCTGATCTCCATGATGTTGGTCATTTCCGGCGTCAGCACGTAGGCCGCGTCGGCCCGCTTCGCTTCTTCAATCGCGGCGAGCGCGGTCGCGAGGTTGGCCTGCGGATCGACGCCGGAACGCATTTGAACCAGGCCGACTTTAAACGTGGAAGGTGAGGCCGCACTCATGCCGGCGGGCTTTCGCTTTGCCGGCTCTTGCCCGGTTCGAGCAGCGGATCGAGCTTGCCGGCGTCCTCGAGTGCATAGAGGTCGTCGCAGCCGCCGACATGGGTTATGCCGATGAAAATCTGCGGCACCGAGGTGCGACCATTGGTACGCTCAAACATTTCGTGCCGCATCTGCGCGTTTCCCGTGATGTCGATCTCACGGTACTCCACGCCCTTGCGCGAAAGCAGGTCCTTCGCCCAGTGACAGTAGGGACAGTATTTCTGCGTGTAGATTTCAATAGAAGTCATAACGGCGCGTTAAATCTCTCAAATCCCCATATCTGGCAAGTCTTTATATGGATGTTCGCACCGGGTCGGCAACCCTGGCGAAGACCAGCACGTCGACGTTGGCGGCGCCGGCGCGCAGCAGCGCCCGCGCACAGCCTTCGGCGGTTGCACCCGATGTCAGAACGTCGTCGACCAGCACAAGCTTGCGGCCGACGACCGCCGCCTTACGTTCGGCGGGTACGCGGAAAGCGCCCTGAACATTGGCTGCGCGCTCGGACCGGCTCAGCCCAACCTGTTGCACGGTCGGCTTGACGCGCTTGAGCGCGCCGGCGGCGATTGGCACGCCGGCGGTAGCGGAGATTGAGGCCGCCAACATGGCGGACTGGTTGAAGCGCCGCGCCCAATTCCGCCGCCAATGCAGCGGCACCGGGACGAGGGCGTCGGCGTCGGCGAGGACTTCACGGCCGGCATGGCCGAGCCAGCGGCCCATCGTTGGGGCGAGGTCGAGACGGTCGCCGTATTTCAACGCGTGCACCAAAGCCCGCGATACTTCGTCAAAGCGAACCGCGGCGCGGGCGCGGTTGTAGGCCGGCGGGTCGGCGATTGCTTCCATGGAAAGGATGCCCGGCCCCGGGTCATAAACAAACGGGATGCCAAGCCGCTCGCAGTAGGGACGGCTGATGAACGAAAGCTTCGACCAGCAGGTCGGACAAAGGCCTTGGCCCTCGACCGGAGCGCGGCAGGCGGCACACAGCCGCGGCAAAGCCAGATCGAGCGCTGAGCGCAGGATCGTGCGCGCCGCATCTGCCGCGCGTTTAAGCCGCGACGCGGAGGCGACGCTCGCCAGTTCTGCGGTTCCGTCCCCCATGACGCCACGCTACCGCCCGGCGATGAAATTGTCATCGGCGGAACGCTCATCGCGACACCACAATCAGGACAGCTGTGACGAGACGTGAGACAATTAGCTTATGAACGACGGCGCGATAACCAGTGGCCCGTTGATTTTCGATCGTCGGCTACTTCGCGTCCGCCGCGGGCGCGCGGCGGCGATGGGGCCGGCGACGTTTTTGCTCGATCGCGTTGCCGCCGATCTCGGCGATCGCCTCGCCGCGGTGCTGCGGCGGTTCGATTTGGCGCTCGATCTCGGCACGCCGGGCGATGCCGCGCGTCTGGCGCTTGACAGCCTCGGCTCCGTCGCGACGATTATAGTGGCAGATACAGCGCCACCGCGTGCCGGTTCGCCGGCATGGCCGTTTGTCGTCGCCGATGAAGAGGCGCTGCCGTTTGATGATGGCGCGTTCGATCTCGTGGTTTCGGCGCTGGCCCTGCAGTTCGTTAACGATCTACCGGGCACGCTGGTGCAAATCCGCCGCGTGTTAAAGCCGGATGGTCTGTTCCTTGCCGCGCTGATCGGCGGTGAGACGCTCACTGAACTGCGCCAGTCCTTCGCCGCGGCTGAAAGCGAGATCGAAGGCGGTGTTTCGCCGCGCGTCGCGCCGTTCGCCGATCTGCGCGATCTGGGTGTGCTGTTGCAGCGCGCCGGCTTTGCGCTTCCGGTCACCGATATCGACCGTGTCACGGTGCGTTACGATTCGGTTTTTGCGCTGCTGCACGACCTGCGGCGGATGGGTGCGACGAACGCGCTGATCGATCGCCGCCGTGTGCCGCTTCGGCGCGCGACGCTGATGCGGATGGCGGAGATTTACGCCGAGCGATTCAGCGATGCCGACGGCCGCGTGCGCGCGACTTTCGAGATCGTGTGGTTCTCAGGATGGGCGCCGCATCCAAGCCAGCAGCAACCATTACGGCCGGGCTCGGCCAAAGCCCGGCTCGCCGATGCACTCGGTACGCGCGAAATATCGACGGGAGAAAAGGCCGGAGGTTAGGTCGAGGCGGAGATCTTGCTCGCCCGCGAATAGGGAATGGCGATTAGCGAACGGCAAGTGGACCTTCCAACTATTCGCACTCGCTATTCGCCATAGGCTTATTTCAGCGCGGTGGAAACGCTGCTGAACATGTTCGTCACGTTCGAGCCGAGGCCGCCGACGATTCCGACGATGGCGACAGAAATGCCGGCAGCGATCAGCGCGTATTCGATGGCTGTGGCGCCCTGTGCGTCATTGCCAAAGCGATGGAGCGCTCGGCGGATCGCGCGACCTGAACAATTGAACATGACATGTTTCTCTTCGGTTGTATCACAGCAACATCAGCAGGTGCGGGATCAGCGGTTCGTCGGCGGGCGGCATCGGATAATTGCGCAGATCATGCGGCCTTACCCATTTCAGCTTTTGCGCTTCCCGCCCGGTAACGATTCCCTCCCATCGCCTGCAGACATAGAGCGGCATCAACAAGTGGAAGTCGGGATAAAGGTGACTCGCGAATGTCAATGGTGCGAGACACTCCTCCCTGACGATGATTCCCAGTTCCTCCTTCAACTCGCGGATCAGGCTGACTTCCGGCCGTTCGCCAGCCTCGATCTTGCCGCCTGGAAACTCCCAGAGCCCGGCCATCGACTTGCCTTCCGGCCGCTGGGCGATGAGCACGCGACCGTCGGGGTCGATGAGAGCACAGGCGGCGACAAGCACGAGTTTGACGCTCACGACCGGGCCTCAATCTAGAGAGACTACGGTAAAGGCGAACTTGAACACCGTAGGTACTCCTGCCGCATTCGCCGCAATGGTTAAGGAAAATTAAAACGTGATGCGAATAGGCTTGGCTCTCAGGAACGATAATCGCCGTTAATGGCGATGTATTCCTTGGTGAGATCGCAGGTCAGCACACGGTCGCGGCCCTTGCCGAGGCCGAGCGCGACTTTGAGCATGATCTCCGGCTTTTTCATCGCCGCGGAGACCGCCGCTTCGTCATAGCCCGGGTCGCGGGCGCCCCTGTGCGCGACGCGAATGCCGTTGAACCAGATCGAAAGCCGATCGCGGTTGGCGGGCTCGCCGGCCTTGCCGACCGCCATGACCACGCGCCCCCAATTGGCGTCTTCGCCGGCGATCGCGGTCTTGACTAGCGGCGAGTTGGCGATCGACAGCGCGATGCGACGCGCCGATTTCTTCGATACTGCGCCCTCAATCAGAATTTCGACCAGCTTGCGCGCGCCTTCGCCGTCGCGCGCCACTTGCTCGGCGAGATCCGCCAGCACCGCATTAAAACCCTTACGGAACGCCGGCAGCCGTGGGTCGGACATCCGCGTGATCTTGGCCACGCCGTGCGCTTCGGCGGCGCCGGTGGCGAAGGCCAGCAGCGTGTCCGACGTCGAGGTGTCGCCATCGATTGTCACCGCATTGAAGGTGTCGGTGACGCCGTCCCTTAGCAGCGCTTTGAGCACTGTGGGCGAAAGCGGTGCGTCGGTGAACACGAACGACAGCATCGTCGCCATGTCCGGCGCGATCATGCCGGCGCCCTTGGCGATGCCGCAGATCGTTACCGCATGCGAGCCCATCCGCACCATGGCGGCGGCGCCTTTGGGAAAGGTATCGGTTGTCGTGATCGCCTTGGCCGCCTCGTGCCAGTTGCCCGGCGCCGCATCGGCGACCAGGCGGGCCATTACGGTCGCGAATTTGGTCGCATCTAGCGGCTCACCGATGACGCCGGTCGAGGCGAGAAACACATTGCCGGGCTTGCACTGTGCGGCCTCCGCTGTGATCTCCGCAGTCAGCTTGGTCGCGGCGCGGCCCGATTTGCCGGTGAAGGCGTTGGCATTACCGGAGTTGACGACGAGCGCACTGGCGACGCCGGCCTTGACCCGGTCGCGGCACCAATCGACCGCCGCCGATGGGCACTTCGAACGCGTGAACACGCCCGACACCGCGGTGCCGGGATCGAACAAAGCAAGCAGAACGTCAGTGCGTCCGGGGTAGCGAATGCCCGCCGCCGCCGTCGCCAGTCGCACCCCGGCGATCGGCGGCATTTCCGGAAAAGCTGCGGGAGCGAGAGGGGAGATTTGAGAAGCCATGTTGCGTCACCCTGAGGTGCGAGCCAACGGGTCCGGCCCGGAGTGGCAGGCCTGACGATAAATTCCGCGAGCCTCGAAGGGCGACAGCCCGAGCGCCTCGGCCGGGCATCCTTCGAGGCGCGCCTTCGGCGCGCACCTCTGGATGACGGTAATACCGCTGCGCCGCGGGGCTGACTACTTCTTCGACGGCGCTGCCGGATTGAGCGTGGTGTTCGGCTCCATCGGCTTGTCGAGGCGTTCGACATTGGCCGCGCTGCGCAATTTTTCGACCAGCTGCGATTGCGCACGATGCGCGACGTAATTTTCGATCTGGCCCTTGACTTGATCGAAGGTCGGCGTCGGCTTGATCCGCTTATCCTCGACCTGGATGATGTGCCAGCCGAACTTGGTCTTTACCGGGTCGGAAAGCTGACCCTTGTCGAGCTTGAAGGCGACCTCGGCAAATTCGGGGACCATCTGCTCCTTGGTGAAGTAACCGAGATCGCCGCCTTCGGCAGCGCCCGGATCTTTCGACTTCTCCTTGGCAAGCGCCGCGAAATCCGCGCCGCCCTTGAGCTGCGCGAGAATCGCTTTGGCTTCGTCTTCGGTCGGGACGAGGATATGGCGGGCGTGCACTTCCTCCTCGTTCTTCACCTGCTTGATGGCTTCGTCATAGACCTGATGCTCGGCCGCATCGGACAGGGCGGAGCGGCCGGTATCCTTCAGCAGGGATTCCATCAGCAGCCGGTTCCGATCGAAGGCAAGCCGATGTTTCACCTCGGGGCGGTCGGCAAGCTTTTGCTGTTCGGCTGCTTGCGACAGGACGATGACGTCGACCAGATAGTTGATCAGGTAATCGCGCTTCTGTTCCGGCGCCATGTTCGGCATGTTGCCGCCCACCTCCTCTTCGGCGAACGCGATATCGCTCTGGTGGATATCGACGCCATTGGCCCGGGCGACCACCGGGTCGCTGTCCTGCGCGAAAGAGCGACCAATCGGCGCGGAGAAAAACACCGCAAATGCCAGTGCGCCAAGCGCGCAGCGAACGGATAGGCGAGTGAAGGCCATGGAACGCGATCCTTTAGGTAAAACGGCAACCGCCGGTCTAAAAGCGCGGATTGCCGGCGCGGACACTCGCCGAATCGGGCTCCATTGGCAATGGCAGATTCGGGAGCAATCCTAACGAGCGCGTGAACGACCGCTCGCATTGACAGAAAACCCACCCCCTCTTATGTCTCGAGCATATCAGCGCGCTCCATGTCGCCTTGCAGAAGCCCAAATAGCGCCGCATTTTCCGCCGGTTGGATAGGCGTCGACGGCGAGGAGCCAAATCCCGTGGGGCATTCCGAGATTAAAAGGATGTTGATGCGATGATCGGCGCCGTCGCCCGCAAGCTGTTCGGTTCAGCCAACGACCGGCGTGTCCGCACCTATCGGGCGCGTGTCGACGCCATCAATGCGATGGAAGGCGAACTGGCGAAGCTCTCCGACGAGGCGCTGCGCGCACGGACCGACGATTTCAAAAAGCAGCTGGCCGAAGGTGCATCGCTCGACGACATTCTGGTGCCGGCATTCGCCACCGTACGCGAGGCCGGCAAGCGTGCGCTGGGGCAGCGCCACTTCGACGTTCAGCTCATCGGCGGCATGGTCCTGCACGAGGGCAGGATCTCAGAGATGAAGACCGGCGAAGGCAAGACGCTGGTCGCCACGCTTCCGGTTTATCTCAACGCGCTCACGGGCCGCGGCGTTCACGTCGTAACGGTCAACGACTATCTCGCCAAGCGCGACGCCGAATGGATGGGGCAGATCTATAAATTCCTGGGCCTGACTGTCGGCGTCATCGTGCACGGCCTCGACGACGAGCAGCGCAAGAAGGAATACGACTGCGACGTCACCTACGGCACCAACAACGAGCTGGGCTTCGATTATCTGCGCGACAACATGAAATACCGCCTCGAAGACATGGTGCAGCGCGGCCACGTCTACGCCATCGTCGACGAGGTCGACTCGATCCTTATCGACGAGGCGCGCACGCCGCTGATTATTTCCGGTCCGCTCGACGACCGTTCCGACTTCTACAACACCATCGACACCTACATTCCGAACCTGGACAAGGGCGATTACGAGGTCGACGAAAAACAGCGGACCGTTACGCTGACTGAAGTCGGCATGGAGAAAATGGAACAGGCGCTGCGAACCGCTGCCGTGCTCAAATCCGATTCACTCTATGACATCGAGAACGTCTCGGTCGTCCATCACGTCAACCAGGCGCTGCGTGCTCACAAGCTGTTCCAGCGCGACAAGGACTACATCGTCCGTAACGGCGAGGTCGTCATCATCGACGAGTTCACCGGCCGCATGATGCCGGGGCGGCGCTATTCGGAGGGGCTCCACCAGGCGCTCGAGGCCAAGGAACGCCAGCCGATTCAGCCCGAGAACCAGACGCTCGCGTCCATCACTTTCCAGAATTATTTCCGGATGTACGACAAGCTCGCCGGCATGACCGGAACGGCGGCAACCGAAGCGGACGAGTTCCTCGACATCTACGATCTCGACGTCCTGGAAATTCCAACCAACATGCCGATGGTCCGGATCGACGACGATGACGAAGTCTATCGCACGGCGATCGAGAAATTCCGCGCCATCCTGACTTTGATCGAGGAGTGCAAGAAGCGCGGCCAGCCGGTGCTGGTCGGCACCACCTCGATCGAGAAATCCGAACAGCTCGCCGAAATGCTGCGCAAGCACGGCTGGGAGCAGCACGACTTCTCCGATCCCAATGCGTTTGCCGCGCTTTACTCCGGGGACGAGGACGCCTCCCAGGCCAAGGTGTTCGCCGTTCTCAACGCGCGTTATCACGAGCAGGAAGCGGCGATCATCGCCCAGGCCGGCGTGCCGGGCGCCATCACCATTGCCACCAACATGGCGGGCCGCGGCACCGACATTCAACTCGGCGGCAACGCCGACATGCGCATTCGCCAGGAATTGGCTGATGTCGACGACTGGCAAGCGCGCGACAAGTCGCCGCGCGCGGCCGAGATTCGTTCGGAGGTCGCCCGGTTGAAGGAAAAGGCGCTGGCCGCCGGTGGTCTCTATGTACTTGGCACCGAACGGCACGAGAGCCGGCGCATCGACAATCAGTTACGCGGCCGCTCCGGACGCCAGGGCGATCCCGGCCACTCGAAATTCTTCCTGTCGCTCGAAGACGACCTGATGCGCATCTTCGGCACCGACAAGCTCGACGGCATGCTGACCCGGCTCGGCCTGAAAGAAAACGAAGCCATCGTTCATCCGTGGATCAACAAGGCGCTGGAGAAGGCGCAGCAGAAAGTCGAGGCGCGCAACTTCGACATCCGCAAGAACATTCTCAAGTTCGACAACGTGATGAATGATCAGCGCAAGGTGATTTTCGACCAGCGCGTCGAATGGATGAACGATCAGACCACAGCCGACATCGTCGCAGACATGCGCCACACCTCGATCGACGATCTGGTCGCCAAGCATGTCCCCGAGAACGCCTATCCGGAACAATGGGACATGGCGGGCCTGAAGGAAGAACTCAACCGCGTGCTCGGCCTCGATCTGCCGGTCGATGAATGGGCCAAGGAAGAAGGCATTGCCGACGAGGAGATTTTCGCCCGCGTCGAGCGCCGCGCCGACGAGCACATGGCTGCGAAGGTCGCGCGATGGGGCTCCGAAATCATTCGCTACATCGAGAAGTCGATCCTGCTGCAGACGCTTGACCACCTGTGGCGCGAGCATCTGGTCATGCTCGACCATCTGCGCCAGGTGGTCGGGCTGCGCGGTTACGCCCAGCGCGACCCACTCAACGAGTACAAGGCGGAAGCGTTCACCCTGTTCGAAGCGATGAGCCAGCATCTGCGCGAGGCGGTGACGGCGCAGCTCATGCGGGTGGAAGTCATGGATTCGCCGCCGCCGGAACAGCAGATGTCGCCACTGCCGCCGATGGAAGCGCACAAGATCGATCCGACCACCGGCGAAGACGAGATGGCGCTGGCGATGGCCGGCGCCGAAACACTAGCCCGCCACGGCATCGGCGGCGGCGCTACCGTCGCTGCCGCCGCGACGGCGATGCCGCGCAACATCCCGGCGGCGGAACGTAATCCCAAAGATCCGGGGAGTTGGGGCAAAGTCGGCCGCAACGAGGCCTGCCCGTGCGGCTCAGGCAAGAAGTTCAAGCACTGCCATGGCAGGTATCAGTAATCGGGGATCGGCTAGCAATCGGGTATCAGCAATCATCAGTGCCCGGAGCGATACCTGATCCTGGTCTCCTGATACCTGATTACTGCAATCCGCTCCAGCGGTTGGCGAAATTGCCCGACGGCACGACGGCTTGCGCGCCGTTCATCAGGCTCGCGGTGGCTGCCGGTGGCGCAGTGGCGTTGGCCTCTTGTTGCTGCGGAGCCGGCTTTGCTTTCGGTACAGCCGCGGCGGTCTCTTGCTGCGGCTCGGTCTTGCGCGGTTCGGCGCTGCGCGGCTCGGCTTTCGGCTTTGGCGTGACGGCCGCAGTTTCATAACGCGGAACGGATTTGTGTTTTGGTGGCTCGACCGTTGCGGTTGTCACCGGGGACGGTGTCGGGACCGCGGCAGCCGATTCCGTTCCGCCCGACGAGAACAGGCTACTGAAGAAGCCGGTGCCGGAGTTTGCTTCGCTTCGTTCGACCGTTTGCGTATCGGTGGCAGCGACTTGCGCCGGCGCCTGGGTGGTGGCGGTTGATCCCAACAAGCCGCCGAGCATCCGGCTGGCGAACGTCGGCTGACCGTCGCCGTTGTCCATAACGACGGGTGCCGGCTGCGGCGGCAACGGTGAAGTCTTTCTTGCCGGCGGGATGCCGCCGCCGACCTGCGCCAGGAACACCCGGTTCATGCCGCCGTCGAGGCCGGTTCTGATCGGCGCGGTCGGCACGTTGATTCTGACCAGCTGGGCGTACTGTGCATCGTCTTTCTGCTGTTTCGCCAGCGAGAGGCTGGCGATCTCGGGTGCCACGGTGTAGGCCGGGCAAGGTCCGGTTGGGCTGAACACCAGCGACCTTTTCGCGTCAGGGGGCTGCATGGCGTCGAACACATAATGCCGATTGCAGACGTCCACTTTGGGCTCGAGGTGGGTCACCTCGAAATGGTCGTTGCCCTCCTTGATCATCTTCCAGAACGCCATGTTCGGATTCGTGCGATGGCGGGCCATGTTGAGCGGCGTCATGCGGAACGGGTAGGCCTGGATCTGGAAAGAGTGCTGGCCGCCGAGAAACGATTCGCGCGCCAACGAATAGATTTCGCCGATTTGCTCGTCGGTCATGGCGTAACAGCCGCGCGACGAACAATCGCCGTGGATCATCAGAAGCGCCCCGGTGCGTCCGTTCGCTTTGTCATAAGAGTTCGGGAAGCCGGTATTGATAGCGAGGTAGTAATTGGAATTCGGGTTCATCAGATCGGGCGTGATCGCGTAAAAGCCTTCGGGCGCCTGGCGGTCGCCCTCGTGGACCTTGGGTCCAAGATCACCTGACCAGCGGCAAATCGGATAAACCTTGAGGATCTGGAAGCGCCCGGAGGTGTCCTGTTTCCAGACTTCGAGCTCCGATTCCTCTTTGAAGATCCGAATGAGGATCGGAGAGTCCTTCGGCATCTTCTTCTGTTCGAGCAGCGCCAGCGTCTGCGGCGACAGCTCTTTCATCGCGCGCGTCGGCAGCTGGTAAGCGTCCTCGCCGTAGCAGCCGGCAAGCGCCAACGTCGCGGCGATCACGGCCGACGCCATCAGCGCGCGGACCAGGCTGGCGCGGATCAAATCGCGATACTCCCCGACTGATGGAACCGTCCCCGTGCCATCGCAGAACCAATCGTTATCCTTACGAGGCGGCTTGCGCAAGCCGAGCAGGCCGAGGGGACCACGCCGGCGCTGAATGAATGGTAAATTTTCTGCAAATTTGACGAGCAGTGGCGAGATTTTATGCACCGTTCCGTAGCGCCGATCCGGCCGATCGATCACGGCACGATTGTGGCGGAATGGCTGGCCGGGCAGCGAGCCGTCCGGGCCTTTAGTTCAGCTCAATGTCCGCCCGATCGCCATGAACTTCTCGCGTCGAAGCCGGACGATGGTTGCCGGGTCGAGCCCATGCAGTTCGGTCAGCGCTTCGGCAATTGCCGCCCCAGCCGCTGCGATGGTCGCCGGAGGATCGCGATGCGCGCCACCGGTCGGCTCGGGCACCACGGTGTCGACAACACCGAGCCGGAGCAGATCTTGCGCGGTAATCTTCATATTGGACGCGGCGTCTTGGGCTTTCGCGGCGTCGCGCCAGAGGATCGAGGCGGCGCCTTCGGGTGAAATCACGCTGTAGATGGCATGCTCCAGCATGATGACGCGGTTCGCCGTGGCGACCGCGATCGCGCCGCCCGAGCCGCCCTCGCCGATGATGGTCGCAACGTTAGGGACGCCGATGCGCAGACAGACTTCGGTCGAGCGCGCGATGGCTTCGGCTTGGCCACGCTCCTCCGCGCCAATGCCGGGATAGGCGCCCGCGGTGTCGATCAGCGCGATGACCGGGATTTCAAAGTGGTCGGCCATGTCCATCAGCCGCACCGCTTTGCGGTAACCTTCCGGGCGCGCCATGCCGAAATTGTGCTTGAGACGGCTGTCGGTATCGGAGCCTTTCTCGTGGCCGATGACGCAAACGCTCTCGCCGTGGAAGCGGCCGAAGCCGCCGACGATTGCGGCGTCCTCGCCGTAGGTGCGGTCGCCGGCGAGCGGCGTGAAATCGGCGATGAGCTGGGCGATGTAATCGACGCAATGCGGCCGCTGCGGATGCCGCGCCACTTGCGTCTTCTGCCAGGGTGTCAGCTCGGCATAAATTTCCTTGAGCGTCTGTGCCGCCTTGCCTTCGATGCGGTTGATTTCTTCACCGATGGCAATGGCCTCGCCGCCGTTCTGGAGCGCGCGCATTTCCTCGACCTTGGCGTCGAGTTCGGCCACCGGCTTTTCGAAGTCGAGATAAGAGCGCATTACAAAATGGTTCCAACTTTTTTATTGCCGGGGCAGCCGCAATCCGCACTGCGTTACTGGACGGCTTCGCCCCGTTGCTTCCCACGAGGAAGAGCCTCGTCGTTCGTAGTCGATCAAGTATTTACGTCCGCCAGCGGATGCAAATCACGGACGAGGCTTTTCAGGCGTTCTTCGAGCACATGGGTGTAAATCTGGGTCGTGGAAATATCGGCGTGGCCGAGCAGCGTCTGCACCACGCGCAGGTCCGCGCCATTGTGCAGAAGGTGGCTGGCGAAAGCGTGCCGCAGGACGTGCGGGCTTAGTTGCACCGGCCGCAAGCCCGCGGCGGCTGCAAGCGCCTTGAGGTCACGGGCAAAATGCTGGCGGGTGAGATGGCCGGAATCGCCGAACGATGGGAATAGCCATTTCGATCTGGCGCTAACGCCGTTCCTGCCGTGTGCTTCGCTCAGCAAGGCAAGGTAATCGGCTGTCGCGCGCTTGGCCGCGTTGTTGAGCGGCACGAGGCGCTCTTTGTTGCCCTTGCCGCGCACGACGATCACCCGGGCTTCGCGGCGGGCCGCCGAAGCCGGCAGCGCAACCAGTTCGGAGACGCGCAACCCGGTGGCGTAGAGAAGCTCGACGAGACAGGCGAGCCGGGCGGCGCGAAGCCGCGTCGGCAGCGGGGCCGCGGGATCGGTTTGCCCGGCTACGCGCAACAGGCGATCGACTTCGGCAAGCGTGAGTGTTTTCGGCAGCGGGCGTGAGCGCTTTGGGCCTTCAAGCACGGCGGCGGGGTCGTCCTTGCGCCGGCCTTCCGCGTAGAGGAACCGATAAAGCTGTCGGATCGCGGACAGGCGCCGCGCCACTGTCGTCGGCCGCAAGCCGCGTCGCGCCAGATCGCCCAGATAGCTTCGCAAATCATCGGTCGCCGCGTTCGCTATCGAGCCGCCGCGGCTGCCGAGACAGGACGCAAAATCCCCAAGGTCGCGGCGGTAGGCGTCAAGCGTGTTGTTGCCGGCGCCGCGCTCGGCCGCCAGCATGTCGAGAAACAGCGAGACCAGCTGCTCGTCGGAAGGCTTTGCCTTCCGCGCCGATTCTGGTGTTGCCGCCCGAACCATACGTCAGGCCCTAGCGGTTCTTGAAGAATCTATCGGGTGGGACCGACACCGTGATTTCCCGCGGTTTCGGCTTTACGAAATGGGCCAGCGAATAAAGGCCGCCAAAGATGACGCCGCCCAGCACGACAACGATGGTGAGAAACCGCAGCAGGCTCGGCATCAGGTGCTCGCGCTCATCCTATTGGTGCCGGCGACCGGGACCGAGTACGATCATGTCAGGCCGGAACTGGCAACTTATTCGGAACGCAACCCGGATGTTCCAGCCTTGAGCCAAACGGGCGTCGGGCCCTGCTCCGGCATTAACGATATATGACTGATATTACTTTACAAAATGACACCAATACGACCGTCTCGCCGGCCGCGATCGTGGCCCAACTCGGGCGGCGCTCAATTGTGCTGGTCGGCATGATGGGAGTTGGCAAGTCGTCGGTCGGCCGCCGATTGGCCGCCCGCCTGGCGATCCCGTTCGTCGATGCCGACGTGGAAATCGAGAAAGCGGCCGGTATGAGCATTACGGATATCTTTTCCCATCAGGGCGAGGCGTACTTCCGCAGCGGCGAGGCGCGCGTCATCGCGCGGCTGCTCGAGGGTGGCCCGCAAGTCTTGGCGGCGGGCGGCGGCGCCTTCATGAATCCAAATACCCGCGACCTCGTCCGTGCGAAGGGCGTCTCCGTCTGGCTGAAGGCCGAGATTGACGTGCTGTTGCGTCGGATCAGCAAGCGCCGAAACGACCGGCCGCTGTTGCAGACCGCCGATCCGGGCGAGACGCTGCGCGCGCTCCTGGTCGAGCGGGAGCCGGTCTATGCGCAATCCGACCTCATTGTGCAGTCGCGCGAAGTGCCGCACGACGCTGTCGTCGCCGACATCATGACGGCGCTGGCCGCGTGGCTGAAGGAGGCGGCATCACCCGAACGAAAGGCCGGTCTATGACGGCGCCGCTCCGCAACGATCCTGCAACCGTCAAGGTCGCGCTCGGCGACCGCAGCTACGACATCGTCATTGGGCGCGGGCTGATCGCGTCGCTCGGTGCGCGCATTGCGGCACTCCGGCCGGGTGCCAAGGCGGCTGTCGTTACCGACGAGAATGTCGCCCGTCACCACTTGGCCGCTGCTGAAGCCGCGCTTGCCGGAGCCGGCGTGCCGGCGAGCCGCGTCACGGTTCCGGTTGGCGAAAGCTCGAAGAGCTTTCGTATGTTCGAGCAAGTCTGTGAAGCGATCATCGCGGCGCGTATCGAGCGCGGCGATCTTGTGATCGCGCTCGGCGGCGGCGTCATCGGCGATCTTGCCGGTTTCGCGGCGTCCGCGGTGCGGCGTGGAATAGATTACGTGCAAGTTCCGACCACGCTGCTGGCGCAGGTCGATTCCTCGGTTGGCGGCAAGACCGCGATCAATTCCGCCCACGGCAAGAATCTGATTGGCGCGTTTTATCAGCCGATCCTGGTGCTCGCCGACACCGCAGCCCTCGACACCTTGCCGGCGCGCGAATTTCGCGCCGGCTACGCCGAGGTCGCCAAGTACGGCCTGCTGGGCGATGCCGCGTTTTTCTCCTGGCTGGAGGCGAACTGGCGCGATGTTTTTAAAGGCGGGCCCGCGCGCGAGCATGCCATTGCGGTGAGCTGCCGCGCCAAGGCCGCGATCGTTGCCCGCGATGAGCGGGAGAACGGCGACCGGGCGCTGCTCAATCTCGGCCACACTTTCGGTCACGCGCTGGAAGCTGCTTGTGGGTTTTCCGATCGACTCCTTCACGGCGAGGCGGTCGCCGCGGGCACCGCTCTTGCGTTCGGCTTTTCGGCGCGGCTCGGGCTTATTCCCACCGCTGAGGCGAAGCGCGCGGTCCATCATCTGGCGGAAGTCGGGCTGCCGACCCGGCCAAAAGACATTCCGGGCGGGCTGCCGTCCGTCGATCAGCTGATGGATTTGATCGCGCAGGACAAGAAAGTGAAGCGTGGAAGGCTTACATTTATTCTTGTGCGCGGGCTCGGCGCCGCGTTTGTCGAAACCGGTGTTGAGCAACAGGATGTGCGCGCGTTCCTCAGCGAGAAGCTCGCCGGGCAATGACGATTTACGATTGGTTGACCGTCGCGGCAGTTGTGATCTGCCTTCTGGTGTCGGCGTTTTACTCCGCCAGCGAGACCGCGCTGACCGCGTCCTCGCGCGCCGCCATGATGCGGCTGGAGAAGCAAGGCAATTTCGACGCGACGATCGTCAATCGCCTGCTTGGAACCCGCGAACGCTTCCTTGGAGCGGTGCTGCTCGCTAATAACGTCACCAACATCGCAGCCTCGACCTTGGCGACCGGCTTGTTGCTGACGTTGTTCGGCCACGCCGGGGTGATCTACGCGACCATCGCGATGACGGTGCTGATCTTCGTTCTGTGCGAAATCCTGCCGAAGACCGCCGCCTACAACGCGCCCGATCGCATGGCCCTTGCTGTTGCGCAGCCGATCGAGCGGACGGTCGCGGTGTTCCTGCCGGTCCTGAAAGCGGTCGAATGGATGGTGCGTCTCATCATGCGCGTTGTCGGCGTGCCGGTGGGCAGCATCCACTCGATCCTTTCGCCGCGCGAGGAACTGCGCGGCGCGGTCGATCTCATGCACCACGCCGGCGTCGTGGAAAAGCTCGACCGCGACATGATGGGCGGCCTGCTCGACCTGCGCGAGCTGACGGTCTCCGATGTAATGATTCATCGCACCAAAATGGTCATGCTCGACGTCGATGAGCCACCGCAGGACATTGTCGATGCTGTCCTTGCCGCCGCAGTGACCAGGATTCCGCTTTGGCGCGACTCGCCGGACAATGTGCTCGGTGTGCTGCATGCCAAGGATCTGCTGCGTGCGCTTCACGCGGCCGACGGCGATGGCACCAAGATCGACATTTTGTCGCTGACAACGCCGCCGTGGTTTGTGCCGGACACCACACCGCTCTACGAGCAGCTCAAGGCGTTTCGCGCCCGTAAGACGGCCTTGGCGCTGGTTGTCGATGAATACGGCGAGCTCGAGGGTCTGGTGACATTGGAGGATATCATCGAGGAGATCGTCGGCGACATCAGCGATGAGCACGACATCGCAGTCCCCGGCGTGCGCATGCTGCCGGATGGTTCAGTCAACGTTGATGGCGCGGTCCCGGTGCGCGATCTCAACCGCGCGATGGATTGGAACATTCCGGACGATGAGGCGACCACGATCGCAGGCGTGGTGATCCACGAGGCGCGTTCGATCCCGGAGCCCGGACAGAGTTTTACCTTCCACGGCTTCCGGTTTCAGGTTTTGCGCAAGACCCGCAACCGGATCACGGCGCTGCGGGTCACGCCGCTGGTGCGCAAGGTGACAGCAAAGGCGAGCTAGACGGCTCGCAGTCTATCCGCCCAGCATGTCCTCAATACGTCAATG